>JGI20163J26743_11538080_pt1 | contig 13170 bp, 11 predicted proteins | sample TergutCu122P1_FD_26743 | JGI IMG/M metagenome (IMG submission 26743) | reverse complement strand
GATCAGGATGGAGAATTGGATGGTTCGATAAGTTTTCAGTTGGCCGGAGAAACCATTCCCCGACCGGCAGATGGGGAAGTTCTTATTGATACCCGATTGGCCAATGCCGGAAACTTCAACGTTGGTGATGAAATCATCTTTCAACTAGGTGATACCTTTAGTTTGCCGGTGATTATTGGTGGTATTTTTGAAAACTACATCTTTTATTACGCTTATATGACAGCCTATACTTATGAATCTATTTTTGACGATTATTATATTAACAATTCTCTATTGGTATCTTTAATTGATCTGGAAAACGAACACTCTATTGTCACTTGGTTGGGAGAGCAGCCTAATTTTATTCGCATTAGTATCACTAGTCGCTTTATCGCAATTGTGGGAAATATGTTAGACAGTTTTAATTATGTCGTTCTACTGGTAATCGCTTCCGCCGGCTTACTTGCCCTGATTGTGCTTTTTAACTTAGGAAATATCAACATTTACGAGCGGGTCAGAGAAATCGCCACCCTAAAAGTGCTTGGTTTTTATCCCCGCGAAACCTCTGCGTACGTTTTCCGCGAAAATTTCGTTCTGTCGCTGATTGGGATTGCCGTTGGTGTGCCTTTAGGCATTGTTCTGCATCGCTTTATTATGAGCCAGTTTCAGATTGATATGCTCTCTTTCCAAGTGGTGATTCACCCGATTAGTTTCTTTCTAGCTCCCGTCATTGTGCTTTTTTTCTCCATTGTTGTTGATATTATTTTCAAACGAAAGCTAGAGCGAATTCAGATGGTGGAGTCGCTAAAATCGGTTGAGTGATGGTCAGAACAGCACCAGCGACAGAGGCATAATAATCAAAATCGCAATCACCGTAGCAAAGATTACCAGTGACCCGCCATACTTCACCACCTCTTTACGGGTCAACCATTCTCGGTTACTCCACAACATCGCGGCAAAGGCCGAGGCCGAGGGTAGAATTACGGCGTAATGGAATAACAAGATGGTGGTAGCAGCTACCGCCGGTAGATTTGCTCCGGATTCGATCCCAAAGGTCACCAGCACCGGCATCAGAACAATCCCAACGATTACATTCATTGCAAAGCTTGTTACAAAAATTCCGACCAGCAACATAATAATGAAAAACATTGCCGCTGTATGCCCTCCTAACACGGGGTTAAAGGCTGCTATCATCATATCTCTTACCCCTGTGGCGGGATCGGTAAAAGCTCCCGAAAGAGCCAGGGCGGTGGCCACCATCACATAGATTTCCCAGTTTACATTTTTCGCCGCTACCGCTTTAAAATCGAGAACCGGTTGTCCGTCCATTTTAATCACACACATCACCCCGATGGTCAGGATAGCAATGCCCAAAGGTCCCAGATTATTTAAAATTTGCGCTAAAATAAAATTATCCGGTAAGAAACTTGGTAAAACGACCAGAAAGACAAAACCTAACATCCCCAGAAAATTGGCTTTTTGTAGGCCACTCATCGGAGGTAGTGGGTTTCTGTCAAATATTTTTACATCCAGATTCTTCAGATTGCTAATATCCGGCTTACAAACAAACTTCATAAACAGGCAGTATGCAATAAAAACAAGCACGGAAAAGATAAAGCCTAAAACCATGTACTCCGGAATCGGCATAGCCATCCCGGAGGCACTTTCAAATACTCCCAGGATCGCAAGCGTGGAACCGGTAAAAGGTAAGGAGGCTTGCCCGGATATAGCTCCTAAAAAGGTTCCCACGACCATCAGGCTACTATATTTATCCCCCGGTTTGTAGTTCAATTCTTTTAACACCGCATGTAGCACTGTCCACATGAGGATCAATGCCGGGGTAACATTTACTGCCACTGATAGGGTATAGGTGGCAAAGATGAAGACGAAGCTAAACACATAAGGACGTTTATTCGATATTTTCCGAGTTAAAAACCATCTGGTAATATAAGTAGTTGCCCCAACATGCTGAGGGGAGCCAAATAGAATCATCGAAAAGAGCAATAATGCCGGTACATGACTGCCAAATGCAGACATTGCCACCTCACCAAAGTTGGCATAATCAGTAAGCGCAAAAGCCACTAACGCAATGAAACTAGGCCATAAGAAGCCCACAAAACACCACAACCATACTGCCCCGACAAAAACTCCCAATACCTGCATTCCTACCGCTGTCAGAGGCTCAATCGGTGATAAAACACGTCCAAAAGCAAACATAAAAAACAATCCTAGCGCTATATGAGCGTAGGATATTGTTGTGTTAAGATTTTTTTTTTTGAAGATTAACTGTGGCATATTATCCTCCTAATTCCACAAATTTTAATTGAATTCTAAAATATTTCATCTATCATAGCAAATATAAAATGCTTTGTCAACATCATTTAGCTACTGTGTTTCCGCAATCACATTCTACGTTTAAGACGTCATCCCCCACGCTTGCGTCAGACCTCTTCGATCACTGCCTTTTGTGCGATGTGGCCGGCGTCTTTTTATCATCATAGACGCTTGTGTGCTTGACATATCTGTTGTCGAAATCATTTGACGCTCTCCTCAACCTATGCTATAATTACTCTTTGATAAACGTATGAGACTATGGGGGTATTCTCTATGAATTATGAAGAAATAAGAAAATTAAGTGAGTGGCTAGAGAAATCATCATTCACTTCCTATTCATTGTCAATCGATGGCATAAGTTTAACCATTAGCAAACAACAACCTCAGGAAAGTACACTTCCTCCGCTACCGCATACTTCAGCAACAATTTTACCGGTAACTAGTAGTAGTAGTGAGGATGATAAGGCCGTGCTTTCCAAGGTGACAGAGCAAAAACACATCATCCATTCACCCATTGTTGGCATCTATTATGAAAGTGCCCGCCCGGGAGGCACGCCTTTTGTAAAGGTTGGTCAAACAGTAAACAAAGGTGACGTTCTTTGCCTTTTAGAGGCGATGAAATTAATGAATGAAGTAACTGCTGATGTAGATGGCATTATAGAAGCGATATTTGTCACGAACGGAAGCATGGTGGAAGCATGTATGCCACTATTCGAAATTAACAAGGAAAAAGGATAGGACTTATTTATGTTTCGTAAGATTCTGATTGCAAATAGAGGAGAAATCGCTGTACGAATCATTCGTGCCTGTAAAGAACTGGGTATTCCCACGGTTGCGATTTTTTCCGAGGCCGACCGTGAGGCGCTCCACGTTCAGATGGCTGATCAAGCCGTCTGCGTGGGTTTAGCTCCTAGTAAAGACAGTTATTTGAATATGCATAATATCCTTTCAGTAGTGTTACTGACTAAGGCCGACGCCGTTCATCCGGGATTTGGCTTTTTGTCCGAGAGCACTACTTTTTCTGCTATGTGTGAGGATTGTAATATCAAGTTTATCGGTCCTCGTGCCGATACCATTGCCACTGCCGGTGATAAGGCCAACGCCCGAAAGGTTATGAAAGAAGCAGGAGTACCGGTCATTCCCGGTAGTGAAGGAAAGGTGTCTTTGACAGAGGCGAAAGCCTTTGCTGACCTTCATGGATATCCGCTTCTTGTAAAAGCCTCGGCCGGAGGCGGCGGAAAGGGTATCCGCCAATGTGATACGCCAAAAGAGCTGGAAAGAAACTATGAGACGGCAAAAACAGAAGCGCGCTTAGCCTTTTCTGACGATTCTCTTTACGTAGAAAAAGTCATTCCCAATGCCCGTCATATTGAAGTGCAGATTATCGGAGATGAGTATGGCAACATTATTCATCTGGGAGAGCGGGAATGCTCCATGCAATTGAACAAACAAAAAGTATTAGAAGAAGCTCTCTCCCCTGTTATGACTCCTTCTCTGCGCGCCAAGTTGGGTGAACTAGCCATCCGTGCCGCCCGCGCTTGCAATTATACAAGTGCCGGTACCGTGGAGTTTTTGATGGACGAAGAGAATAACTTCTATTTTCTGGAAATGAACACTCGTATTCAGGTAGAGCATCCTATCACCGAGATGATTACCGGCGTTGACATTGTCAAGGAACAGATTTTTATTGCCGCCGGCAATAAACTCTCGCTTCAACAAAAAGATGTTGCCTTTTGGGGTCACTCCATTGAATGTCGCATAAATGCCAAAACCTCCGGATTGCTAAAGCAAGTGTTTCTACCGGGAGGTGGATTGGGAATTCGAGTAGATTCGGGAATTTATGCCGGCTATGTGATGCCACCATTTTATGATTCGATGATAGCCAAAGTAATTAGTCACGGGAAAGACCGCTCGGAAGCTATTGCCAAGATGAAACGGGCACTTAGTGAATTTGTAATTGAGGGAATTGACACAAATATCGAGTTGCAGCTTCAACTGATAGAGCATATCTCCTTTTTAGAAGGAAACTATCACACCGCCACTTTAACCGAATTGATCAAATTAAAGGAGGTGGTATCGTGAGTTTATTTCGCAAAAAACACAACATTACAGCTTTGGTTCAAGAGGGAGACGGTGCTATTCCACCTGACGGGGTATGGATCAAGTGCATCAAATGCCAAACTAGTATTTATCACAAGCAGTTGGATGAACATAAGATTTGTCCGCCTTGTGGTGGTCATTTTCGCATTTCTGCTTGGAATACCATTGCTCTGATGGTGGATGAGAATACCTTTCAGGAGTGCGATGGAGAATTGGTTTCTAATGATCCCATCGCTTTTCCCGGATATGCATCAAAGGTAGCAACTCTTGCCGAAAACCTAGACATAAAAGAGGCGGTAGTCACCGGACGGTGCTTCATTCACGGCCAAGAAATCATCCTTTGTGTGATGGACAACCGTTTTATTATGGGTTCTATGGGTTCTGTGGTCGGTGAAAAAATTACTCGCGCTTTTGAAGAAGCCACAAAATCACACTTACCGATTGTTATTTTTGCCACTTCCGGTGGGGCCCGGATGCAAGAGGGAATCATCTCTCTTATGCAGATGGCCAAAACCAGTGCTGCTGCCAAGCGCCATTGTGATGCCGGGCTTCTATATATTACCGTACTTACCGATCCTACTACCGGCGGTGTTACCGCTAGTTTTGCCATGCTTGGCGATATTATATTGGCAGAACCGCAAGCGTTAGTAGGTTTTGCCGGTCGCAGGGTGATTGAGCAAACTCTAAAACATAAATTACCGGCGGATTTTCAAAGTGCCGAATTTGTCTTGGAGCACGGATTTATCGACAAAATTGTTCCTCGCAACTATCTGCGAGATACCTTGGGGCATATCCTTGAACTTCATCACTCACACGTTCCTTTTGCGCTTGCTATACCCGACGATTTTTCTCCTGTTCACGAATCCTGTGAGCATGATCCCTGTACCATAGTGAAGATTTCTCGAAAAAAGACGCGCCCCATCAATCGAGAGGTTATTTCTTATCTTCTGGAGGACTTCATCGAATTTCATGGGGATCGCAATTTTCGCGATGATGGGGCAGTTATCGGCGGGGTCGGAACTTTAAATGGTCAACCCATTACTGTAATCGCCACCCAAAAGGGGCGTAATTTAGAAGAAAATGTCGCCACTAACTTTGGCCAGGCTCACCCTGAGGGCTATCGCAAGGCACTGCGCCTGATGAAACAGGCAGAGAAATTCGGTCGCCCTATTCTTACTTTAATCAATACCAGTGGTGCTTTTCCGGCGGCCGGCGCCGAAGAACGTGGTCAAGGTCAAGCAATAGCCCAGAATTTATTTGCCATGGCGGGATTGAAAGTGCCATTTATCTCTGTTATTGTAGGAGAAGGAGGCAGTGGTGGTGCTTTAGCATTAGCCGCCGCCGACAAGGTATTTATGTTTGAATACTCCATTTATTCCATCCTATCCCCGGAAGGCTTTGCCAGTATCTTATGGAAGGATGCCGGCCGCGCTCAAGAGGCAGCGGTGGTGATGAAGCTTAGACCCACCGATTTGTTAGAACTAGAAGTAATCGAAGGAATTGTCCCCGAAGTAGAAGGGGGATTTGACAATAATATTCCCTACTCTTTAGATTATTTAAAGCAATTGCTACAATATGAATTTTATCAACTTAGCCAAAAAACGACCGAAACCTTATTAGAAGAACGTTATCTGCGATTTCGGAAATATGGTACCTAAAAAGCAACACTGTTGAGGTGGTGCTCGCCTTTCGACATATACCAAGCACAAATTTTACATAACAGCTTTTAACAGAAAAGTGGAGGTGAAAAAGTGAAAAAACGTGTTATTGTAATAGGAGCCGGAATTGCCGGACTCTCGGCCGGAGTATATGCCCAAAAATGTGGTTTTGATGTCACCATTTTGGAGAGCCACAATATTGCCGGCGGCAATTGTACCGCTTGGAAACGAAAAGGCTATCTCTTTGAAGGAGCCATGCATTGGCTCACCGGAAGCAAAAAAACCGACCCCTTGCATCGCCTTTGGCGACATATTGGGGCCTTAAATGACGATGTAACCGTTCACTATCCGGAACCGGTTAAAGAATATGATTATCAGGGAACCCTTATTCGTATGTATCGCAACGTGGATGAAACTGAAAGGCATCTGATTGCCTTGTCTCCGGCTGACGAAAAAGAGATTAAGAAATTATGCAACAGTATGCGTAAGATAAGTAAGTTGCTGATGCCTATGGCTGACCTACCGGGCTTAAAGGTAACTCGTAAACAACTCCCGCCGATTAATCTGCTCTTTCATTTAATCTCTGCCAATAGAGCTATGAAAAAGTCTTCCAAAATCCCCAGGGAAGAATACATTGCTCGTTTTAAGCATGAAGGTTTAAGAGAATTTTTCAACTATCTATGTGCCGGTAAATACTCGGCTACTTGGCTGTATTTTTCCATGGGTGCCTACGTTCGTGGCGATGGTGGATTTCCGGAAGGCGGTTCCCTGCCCTTTGTTTATCGTATTGTCAAAACATTCAAAGCATTAGGGGGGACTATTATCTTTAATACCCGTGCCGATAAGGTCGTCTTGGAGAATAACAAAGCCGTTGGTGTACAAGCCGGTGAAACATTCTACCCGGCTGATGGGGTAATCGTAACGGCTGATACCATGCAGATGGATCATTTGTTTGAAGTCCAACCGCAAGCACCTTGGTTGAATGAAATGCGCAAAAGCGCCAAACCAACCATGGGAACCTTTATTTCCCTAGGAATTGACGCCGATTTGAGTAAATACGCCAAAGAGTACATTTTCAAATTGGATAAACCATTAAAGGTTGCCGACTGGGAACATGAATATCTCCGTGTTTACAATTATGCCAATGTCCCCCATTGTTCTCCTGCCGGAAAAACTGCCGTAACCGTGCTATTAATTAGAAATAGTTATGATTTTTGGAAACAGGCAAGAAAAGAAGGTCGCTACCAAGAAGAAAAGGAAAAAGTGGCTTTAGGTGTGATTGCCGCTTTAACCAAACAGCTCCCGGAAATTGAGGGCAAGGTGGAAGTGTATGACGTTGCCACCCCGCTCACTTACGAGCGTTATTGTGCTAACTGGCAGGGTTCCTGGATGACGATGATGGCCCATACCATCAAGGCTAAAGCCTATCCACCGGTAGTTAGCAATCTGTCCGGGGTATACTTTGCCGGTCATCGGATGCGTGCCCCCGGCGGACTACCCATTGCCGCCAGAAGCGGGCGAACTGCCGTGCAGTATCTTTGTCGCGATACCAAGACCTTATTTATTAGCGAAGAAAAGGTCAAATAGGCATCTATGGAGCTCTATTTCTTCAATCCTGAAAGAGATGATTTCATCAAATCATTGCATAAACTTTTAGAGGAATCAGGAGATCCCAATTCCCGGCGAAGGATTAGCAAGTCCTACACCGAAGGTGCTTGTGTTCTATGTGTCAGCCATCAACCTCACAACATTGGCGTCGATGTTGAGATAAAACAACGTCGCTCCTTGGAAGCGATGGAATATTTTGTGCAAACATTTTCCAGCTTTGAGATTAAGGATATTCCGGACCGGATAGAGGAATCATGGTTTTACAAGGCTTGGACCGCTATGGAAAGCTATTTTAAACTGTGTGGCAAAGGGTTTAGCACCCCCAAAAAGTTTATCCTGGATTTGGATAATCAATCGATCCGATGTGAGGATACAGAAGTTGCTTGGTTTGAATATTATGAGATTGATAATTACTTAATCTGCCTTTGCAGCAACGCAAAATTTCTCCGGCAGAGTGTTAAAATCTATATACAACGGTGAATTCAATGAGAAAATATGCACTGGTTTTTTCCGGTCAAGGTTCCGAACGAGTAGGAATGTTTCGCGATTTCCTAAGACAACCAACTACTCTACATGCCACCTTAGAATTACTAAAAGAACAACTTAATTTAGATTTAAGAGAAGCGATAGAAACCAAAGATCCTGCTATCGTCGCTTCTCACAATCAATTTTTGCTTTGTCTCTATCATCATCTGATGGCCAACCTGGCAGTGGAAAAAATCGGCTACTTGCCTAGCTTTGCTTTGGGCCATAGTTTTGGCCAGTTTTCTGCTCTGGTGGCGGCCAAGGCCGTTACCTTTACGGATATGGTGGCGTTGGTTCAAAAGCGAACCGAAATCATCAATTCCGCTGAAATCGAAGTGAAGGCTTTATTTAAAAGCATCCATGGTATGAACTGGAACGCTGTAGAAGAGCTTCTAAGAGCAAGACAACTCACCGGTGAAGTAGAGCCGGCCTTACAGAATCAGCAAGAACAAATAGTTTGTGCGGCTACCAACAAAGGCGCACAGCGATTAGAAGAACTTTCGGAAAAATATCACTATCTACTAAAAGATGTGCCGGTCGCCAGACCTTATCACACTACCTACATGGAAGAGTACAATCAAAAATTCCTTCCCTTTATCCAAGCACTGGATGTTAGATCATCTTTGTTTCCAATTGTGATGAACTTCTCCAAAGAGTGCCTTATCGACCGAGCCGCCATCAAAGAAGAGTTGAAAATCCAGATGATTAAACCGGTATACTGGTACGATAGTGTGTTAACAATCGAACCGGAAGTAGATGCCTTTGTGATTATTGACCCCGGTGAAACGCAAATGAAAATTTTACGTCGCATTACCAACAAAAAAATCCACCCTGTTAATCAAATGGGGATGATAAAAATGTTAGAAAAGAAGGGAGTGTAGCTATGTTGCAAAATACGAAAAAAATCGCCTTGGTAACCGGTGGTTCTAGAGGAATCGGTGCCGCCATCGCAATCGAACTAGCCAAAAATTATCACGTCGTTATCAATTATAATCGCAATGAAGCAAAAGCCTTGGAAATTTTGCAACAAATCGAAGCTACCGGTGGCAGTGGGGAAGTTGTGCAAGCTGATCTAACCATCGAGAGCAATGTAACAAAGATGTTCCGCGCTGTCTGGACCACCCATCGAAACCTCCATCTTTTGGTCAACAATGCCGGGGTTACTGCCGACGGTTACATTATGACCATGAGTTTGGAAAAATGGAATAAGGTCATCAAGACTGACCTCACTTCTACTTTCCTTTGTACCAGAGAAGCTCTAAAAATTATGTACAATGTCAAAACAAAAGGAAAAATCATCAATATCGCCTCCGTCAGTGGGGTGGTTGGACTAGAAGGGCAGGCCAACTACAGTGCCGCCAAAGGCGGGGTAATCGCCTTGACTAAAAGTGTGGCTAAAGAGGTGGCCGGTTACGGCATCACCGTCAATGCCATTGCCCCCGGGTTTATCGAAACCGACATGGTTAAGAAAGTACCGCAAGAAAAAATTAGCGAGATTGTCAACCAAATTCCCATTAAACGAGTGGGTACGGCAGAAGAAGTAGCTAAACTTACCGCCTATTTAGCCAGTGACGCTTCCGCATATATGACCGGAAAAGTCTTTACCATTGATGGCGGGATGGTCATATAAGAGATTGATATTTTTTGATTGTGAGATACAAAGCGCGGATCAATCCGACTTTATATATAGAAAACAAGGAGACTAAAAGAATGAGAACAAAAGAAGAAATCAAAGCAAGGGATGAGTTATGTCAATCCATCCGTGAAATCATTGTCGACCGTTTGATGCTGGATATTCCTGCGGATTACATAAGCAATGACCAACCCCTGGTAGGCCGTGGATTGGAATTGGACTCGATCGACAGCTTAGAAATATCGGTAGCTGTCAACATGGAGATGGATGTAACGATTACTGATGAAGATAGCACCACTATCTTTAGTTCGGTGAATCATTTAGCCGACTTTATCGAAAAAGCAAGAGAGGCGGAGGAAGCATGAGTCAACAACCAAATCATCAATGGATTAAAAACCGCCTACCTCATCGGTGGCCCTTCTTACACGTAGACCGAGTAACAAAAATCACTGATAAAAGCATCGAAGGATACAAGAATGTATCTGCCTCTGACAGCGCCTTCTTAGGACACTTCGCGGAAATTTCGATTTTTCCCGGAGTGCTTGTAGTAGAATCTTTAGCTCAACTAAGCGGCATTTTTCTTATTTATCAGGAAGAGCAAAAAGTGACTGAGGGTGATGATAATAATATCGCGTCCAAAATTGGATTATTAACCAGTATCCGCAGCTTCAAGTTTATCAAAGTAATCGAGCCCGGCGACCAACTGCAATTGAAATCTATCTTAAAAGGCAGTAACGGTGATTGTTATGTGTTTTCTGTTTCCGCCTTTGTTGACAAACAAGAAGTGGCAACCGGCGAGATTCAACTATTCTTACAAGATAGAGAGGTAGTTGTGTGATGACTGATGGGATTATTTTTGAACTATATCAAGATAGCGACGCTCCACTAGTCGCCGAACTGCTAAATCGTAACCGTTTTCATACGGCCAGACATAAAAAGGTGACCGCCGAAGATTATCGTTTTACGCTACGTAGCCGGTCCTATCATTTTATTGTCATAGCGAGAAATAATGGTAAGATCGTCGGAATGGCGAGCGCGTATCCTTCCTCTGACCAAAATGTGGCCAAAGAACACCAGGTATACGTCGGTTCTTTTCTGATTGATCAGCAATATCGCCTCTCCTATTCTATTGTCATGGGAATTTATGATATGCTGATGGATAAACTAAAGGATACTGATTACACCGAGATTATAGCCACTGTTCGCCCGGAAAATCAGGCCTCCTATACCCTGATGCTAAAAAGTGGATTTGTTCTTTTAAGTGACCAACCCAATGATTTTGGTCGCTACAAACTCCATAGCTTCTCCCCGGCACTACGGTTATTTGCCGGTGCAGGTACTACGCAGGTTAATAGCAACACTTTCTATGCCTGCTTGCCGGTGGTAGACAAAAGAGAAGCTCGCAAATTTTTACCTAAGCCAATATTACATGGGAAATACATTGAATGTGATTACAAATTAAATGGAAAATCGGTCACCTTGTTGTTTGATATTGAAAATGCCAAGATTGATGGTGCCATCGCGCCCAGACGAATAAAGATTTATCCGGATTTTGACACTCCCGGACAATATATAATCGAAAATTTACAACGTTTAAAACAACTTCACACGCCTTACCAATTAGTGATGGAACCGGCTTGCAATAAAACCGATGAGACTTATGATTTAAGTTTAGAACCGGGAACCCGCCAAGTAATCTCTTGCCCGCCGGAAACAAAAGAATTACGGTTTATGTTTGATGGCAACTGGTACTGTTTTCACCCTAATCTTTTTGTCAAGGTAACTCCTTACAAAGAACCGATGCCGCTCACCGCCGGCAACTGCGGAAATATAACCCCATGGCTAGATCCTATTACCGGATTTTTATCAATTAAAGCAGACGAAGATAGAATTGTCACCTTACCTTGGCCCGGTGCTGCTCCTCCTTACATCGAAGGGCTTAATACTCCCCGCGATAAGGAATTGTTGGTAGAACCTTTTGAAAATGGCCTTATGATTACTGAAGAGACAGATAATTGCCGCTTGATTCGTAAATGCACATTTTCACATGAAGCAGGTGACCGGCCGACAGAAATTAATATGTCCGTAACTACCTCCCTCCTGTGCAAATCAGATGACATACCGGTAAGCCCTATTTCAATGGTATACGCCAACAAAGGGGTGCAAGGTTACACATTAATTGCCGGGGATAAGGAAATGAAATTTGGCGCCAATAAAATCCGACACCAGGGCTTTGAATACAGTGATTACCCTTATTGGAATACAGAGCCGGAACTTTTTGCCAATTTCCCTTTTGAGAAAATCTCCTTACAATATCAAACTGCTACTGTAGACGTAACTATTGATAAACGTAGCAGCCCGATTGTGCACGCCCCTATCTTTACATCCATCTTGTCCTTTGACAAAGAGCATTTACCGGAAGAGCAAGTGATCGAAGAACTTGAACTATCATATCGAATGGAGGAAAAATAATGCTAACTCAACTAAACAATCTTTTTGGCGGTTTTGCTGAAACCAAGGAATTAAATGGGGCCCAAGTGGTGGCCGTAGCTAACGAAAAAAAAGCCGATTATGCAAACATTCGTGAGGATGTGGGCATCTTACCGATGAATTTTACCACTTATTACAAAGTAGCCGGCGATGACGCGGAAGATGTATTGGATACTCTCCTGACCAAAAGTGTGCTTTACCTAAACTATGGTCAAAACCGATTGTGCTATTTCCTCGAAGAATCCGGTGAGATTGCGGCATTTGTTACCTTGTATAAAAATGACGACGATTTCCTTATCGAGGTATTTCAGTGGAATGAAGCAACGGTAGAGCAGATTATGCAAAAGAGTAATCTGACCTTTGAAAAGCTTAACTATAGCTGTATTTTGTTAGAGGGGCTAAGAACCGTAGAATTTATGACCGAGGCGATGGATCTTACAGTGGACTATTTTGTTTACCAAAGTCACCAAGAGAGCGATTGCTTTGACCGAGATATTCTCATTGCCCGAACCGGTTATACCGGCGAATTTGGCTATAAATTGATAGGTGAAGCGGAGCAAATCCAAGCTATTTGGGAGAAATTGCTACCTGAGCATAAAGCGAAGGTCGTTGGTCTTGACGCCTTTGAAATGTGTCACTACGAAATCAAGCAGCCGTTTTGGAGCTTACCTTATCTGTCTTTAAGCACCAATCCCTTTGAAGTAGATTACCAATGGATGGTGGATTTCAAAAAGGATACTGACTATTGTGGCAAAGATGCCTTGCTGACTAATAAGTTTACCGAGGCCGACAAAAGGATTATGGGTGCTTTGACCGATAACGAATTGATTGAGGGAGACGAAG
>JGI20163J26743_11538081_pt1 | contig 13171 bp, 12 predicted proteins | sample TergutCu122P1_FD_26743 | JGI IMG/M metagenome (IMG submission 26743) | reverse complement strand
TAAGAAATACAAGTAGATAAATCAATCAATCAATCAATCAATCAATCAATCAATCGAGTAGAGGGCGCTTTTTGCCTCTCTACTCGCTGCGCCGGGGCGATATCGCCTATGCTTAAACGGGATTCACTCCCGTGTAAGCATGTTCAGGTGATAACTTTCACTATCGCCCTGTGTGCACAAAAAACAGGAGGGATTTTAATGCAAACACCAAAATTATTTGTAAAATTACCGGAGGAGTATGTCTGTACCCCCGACGGTATGGAAATTGACCAAGTGGGAAATATGGTTCTCTCATGTCCCAATTTTGCCGACCTGTCCATGGCCAGTTGTATTTGTAAGATTGATAAAGAGGGAAATGTAAGAAAATGGTTTGATGTTCCGGTTAGTGAAAAGACCGGCGAGGCGCGCGCTATGGGGATTGCCTTTGGGCCGGACTGGGACTTATACATTGTCGACAACCAAGGCTGGGCCGGGCAAGAACCAACCGCTTTTCAAGGGAGAATTCTAAGAGTAAGAATGGCGCAAGATGAGATTGAAAAAGTTACCGTCGTCGCAGAAGGCATGGAACATCCCAATGGTATCCGGATCAAAGGGGATTACATGTATGTCACCCAAAGTATGCTAAGTAAAGTGAAAACCGAGAGTGGCAATCTGTTGAGTTGTGTTTATCGTTTTCATTTAGATGATGAAAATATTCAGATTACTAACACTTTGGCGGATGAGCATATCTTTGCGACTTTTGAGACTTATAATCAAGATGATCAGTATGGTATGGACGGAATAGTATTTGACAAAGAGGGGAATCTCTATGTCGGCAATTTTGGTGATGGCGAAATGTTCAAAATATCCTTCAATGAGGATGGAAGCATCAAAGAGAATGTTTCATTTGCCAAAGATCCGAAGAACCTGCGATCGATCGACGGGATGACCATCGACGAGTATGGAAACATCTACATCGCTGACTTTGTCGTCAATGCGATCGCAAAAGTTAGTCCGGATGGCACTGTTACCAGAATCGCCCAAAGCCCGGATACAGATGGTTTTGATGGTGGTTTGGATCAGCCGGGAGAACCTTGTGTATGGAACGGAAAAATTATTGTCTCTTGCTTTGATTTAGTAACCGGCGGCGATAAGGTGAATACCGGGCATGAGTTGCCGGCTACCATGAGTATGTTGGAGATCGAACCTTAATAAGCAAAAAAAGCCCGGCCTTACGAGAGAAAGGAGTGGGCGAATAGAAGGAGAGTTTATAAAAATGATGAAAACATTAGTAGTAAACACAGATGGCTCATTATCCATTCTAGAAACAGCGATTCCCGTATGTGGTGATAAGCAGGCTTTGGTTAAGATGGTTGCTTGCGGCATGTGCGGAACCGACACCAAGCTAATCCATCACTCGTTTAAAGGTTTTCCGTCTAGCAGATATCCCTTAATGATCGGGCACGAAGGCGTCGGCGAGGTAATCGAAATTGGCAAAGATGTAAAAGGATTAAAAATTGGCGATAAGGTCCTTCTTCCTTTTGTCGATCCCAACGATGATTTTGATTCGGGTTGGGGTGCATTTAGTGAGTACGGCATTGTGCATGATCCATTGGCCTACGAAGAAGGAGAAGCGCCGGAATTTTGTTTGGCTCAAACGGTACTATCTGAGGACATCGATCCGGTCGATGGGGTAATGATTGTGACCCTTCGGGAAGTACTTAGCGGGATTCGCTTTTTTGGCATCCAACCGGAAGATTCCATCGTCGTATTTGGTTGTGGACCGGTGGGGACAACATATATCAAATTGTTAAGCTTGCTGGGCTGTAAAAACATCATTGCAGTAGATATCGTAGATGAAAAGCTGCAAATAGCAGCAGGAAATGGCGCTGCGAAAACAATCAATAGTAGCACAATGGATGTGGTTTCGGAAGTGAGAGGGGTTTATCCGGAAGGCGTGAAGTATGTCATCGATGCGGTAGGCCTTCCGGCAGTCGTCAATCAGGCAATGCCGCTATTGGCCGATCGTGGATCGGTTCTTTGCTATGGGGTGCCGGAAAAAGAAGAGATTACCATCGATTTTAGCAAAGCCTCCTATAACTGGAGTGTGATTTATCAACAGATGCCGGAGAAGGCAGAAGAAGGGGAAGCCCATGATCAGATTCTGGCATGGCTTCGCTCCGGCGAGATAAACTTAAAAGATTATATTTCAGATTACTTTGCGTTTGAGGATTCGGTGGAAGCTTTTGAGAAGTTCTTGGATCGAAAAGTGCTAAAAAAAGGTATCATCACCTTTTAGGCGAGCGTGCTTACAAATGAAATAGCATACTTACAAAACAGTGAAGAATAAACAAAGTTCCCAAGCGGCAATTATGGGAATTGTAGAAAGTGCGATAGGGCAGGATTAAATTCATCCTGCCCTATTGACTTGTGTGCAACTATCTAATAGAATGTAAGCACGAAATGAAAAATAATGTAAGTTTAGCAAGTATAACAAAAACTTCATTAGACCAACAAAACCTTCATAACTGCTCCGGAGAGCAGTTGAAAAAGAAAGAGAGGATAACTTATGATCGGTACAAATGTAATTTGTCAAATCGGATACGTGGTACATGATATTGAAAGAACCGGAAAGTTTTTTGCCGACTTTTTTGGTGTGGATTTACCACCGGTAATGGGATCCGGAGATGATGAAATCACGAAAACGATGGTACACGGAAAACCTTCTACGGCCAGTTGTAAGATGATGTTTTTCAATACGCCAACAGTGCAACTAGAGTTAATCCAACCCGATGAAACGCCTAGCGTATGGCGGGATATTTTAAATGAAAAAGGTGAGGGTTTGCATCACATGGCTTTCCAAGTAAAAGATGCCAAGGGTAAGATGGCGGAGCTCGCTGAAAAAGGCTACCCTACTATGCAATACGGTAACTATGGAGATGGTTCGGGAATGTATGCTTACATTGATACCCGCAAAGACTTGGCAATGATTATCGAACTATTAGAAAGCTTCTAATTTTGGGAAATCAATATGCAGTCGGAAGACTTTGCGCATCAGAAGCTCTTCAGAAAGGAAGTATAGTTTTTATGCAAGGAATCATAGATAGAAATACCTGCTGTCAGATATGTATCGTGGCGAAAGATATTGAAAAAATAGCCGGCATGTATGGCGAGATATTTGGCGTTGAGGTACCTCCAATCTGGAGCGTGCCGGAAGAAGAAATCGCTCAAACAAAGTTCCGCGGAATTGCCTCCGGAACCCGCGCAAGATTATGCAATTTTGATATGGGGCAGGTGGTATTAGAGATTATGGAACCGGACGAGCACGATAGCTCCTGGAAGGAAACCCTTGGGGATAAGGAAGTGGCCTTCCATCATATTGGTTTCATGGTGGATGATTTAGATAAAGCAGTAGCTTACTTTGCCGAGCAAGGATGTGCGGTTCGTCATCATGGTAAGTATCCCGGCGGAGAATACCTGTTACCGGAGACCTTGGACAAATATGGGATTCTATTTAACCTCAAATACGAGCCGAAAAACGATGAATCGGCTGGTGAATAAAACATTTCAAAGTAAGGAGGAAACAATGAAAAAGAGTGTATTTAAGAAACTTTTAGTGGCAGTAATGATCGTTTCCATGGCAACGATGTTGTTAGCCGCCTGTGCCAACAACGATGCTCCCGACCCGGGGGCGGATGCTGCAGCAGGAGACACCGAGACAGCTACCGACCCGGATCCGGTGACAGATGACGATGATGAGGACACAGATGATGGGGGAGCCGACACAGCAGATGTGCCAACCGGCGAAGCAAGAAGGATCACCACCGCTTTACAAGCATCAGCAGTTCAAGTATTCCGTGACGGCGACAGCTTTTATGACAACTTATGGACAAGATTAATCAAAGAGCGCCTAAACATTGATGTGGAAGTAATCTTCACCGCCGATGCCTCTACCGATGCTTACATGAACCAAATGAATCTACTCTTAGCCACCGGCGATTTACCGGATGTGTTAAGATGGGGTTCCAGAGAGTGGTTTAGAGAGGCCCAAGAAGCCGGTTTGTTAATGGATATAACCGATGTGTTTATGGAAAATGCTTCACCGGAAGTATTGGCCTTCATGGAAAGATATCCGGATTCCTTTGAAGGGGTTTCGGTAGATGGCAGAATGTACGGTTTCCCGTTTATGAACAACAACTTCCATCAAGTATCCTATCTATGGATTCGTGATGACTGGTTGGAGTACGCCGGTGGAAATCCGCCGGAAACGGTAGAAGAGATGGTTGCAATGGCCAGATTATTTGCCAACGGAGATCCTAACGGAGATGGCAGTAGCGTCTTTGGCTTGGCTCTTGGAGATGACGTGATTCGCGGAAATTATGGTTCGATTGGTGGACTGATTGCCGCATTTGGCGTACCGAACTTAGATAGTAATGGTATCTTCTATCGGGGAGATGACGGTCTGATTACCTTCTCCTATATCCAACCGGAAGTAAGATATGCCCTAGAAATTGTTCATGAATTGTTTGTAGAAGGGGTAATTGATCCGGAGTTTATGGTAAAAGATATCCCAACTTTGGAAACCGATTTTGCTTTAGGAAGAATTGGAATGACTTATCACCGAAACTGGGGAACTTGGCATCCATTCCCCGGCGTGAGAAATGAATTTGGCGTAATTACCCGTCCGTATCCGATTCCCCGTATGGAAGGCTTCCCTGTTCGCCAAGGAATCCGTAATAACAGCTTGGGTGATTTCTTTGTAATCAGCGCCGATGCCGAACATCCTGAGGCGATCATTGAGATTATCAACCTGTATTACGAAGTGGCCGTTTCCGGTACCCAAGAGCAGTTTATGACTTATTGGGCAGATGAGCAATATCGTTTGGCTCCAATCTTTATCGGAATCCCAACCGAAAACTTTGCACCGGAAGTTATTGCTGCTTTAGAAGTCGGTAGCTCTGAAGGGTTAGTGGGACAGCCATTGTCACTATTTGACTTTGTTGTTGGTTTCGAAGATGGCTCTATGGCAGACGATGCAAACGCCTTTGGTACCTGGGGACAGATGTTTGAGTTTGGTTCCATGAGAATCGCTTTGGATCACCTAGAAGCCGGAGAGATTGTTCAGGAAGTAATGGCAGCAGATGTTCCTCCAACTTGGTTGCAAAACTCCTCTATCTTAGTAGACCACACCAGAACAAACTTTGTGCATTTTGTTACCGGACAAAGAAGTCTGGATGAATTTGACGATTTTGTTGAAGAATGGTTAAACATGGGCGGACAACAAGTATTGGATGAAATGAATGAATTATATCCGCTTCGCTAATCAATATAAAGAAGTATGAGAAAAACCAAAAGGGGCTGTTTCTTCGCAACAGCCCCTTATTGAGTCGGATTTATCGACGATACATTTAGTGTTCTTAACAGAAGGAGGTTCCTTGATACCAAGTGACATTTTATATTGAATGAGCACTCTCGAAAACTCCCTTGCACGCAGCTTTATGGCGGATTTTCCGCGAGTACTCTGAAGCTATAAGGAGCAAACAATGAAAGAAACGAATAGAAAACTTGCGCCGTATTCGTTTGCGCAATTTCGTAAAGAAATTCCCTTTTTTATCATGCTATTGCCGGCAGTAGTGGTGGTAGCGATATATGCCTATGGGCCAATGATAGGTGTATTGATGGCCTTTCAAAGATATAGCATTACCGCAGGCATTTTTGGTTCGGAGTGGATTGGTTTAGATAACTTTAGAACCTTATTTTCGATGCCCAATTTTTGGCCAATTATTCGCAATACTGTAGTCATTGCCCTAGGAAAGATGATCGGTGGAATCGTCGTTCCGGTGGGCTTTGCCCTATTATTAAATGAAATCCGAAATCAAGGGTTTAAACGCTCGGTTCAAACCTTAGTATATCTACCCAACTTCTTGTCTTGGGTAATCTTAGCGAGTATATTTCTTGATATTCTCTCCCCAAGTCAAGGAATTGTAAATCATGTGCTAGGTCTTTTTGGGATCTCGCCGATCTTCTTTTTGGGGAGTACTTTCTGGTTTCCGATTACCATGATTGCAACTGAGATTTGGCGGATGTTTGGTTTTGGCTCGATTATCTACCTAGCCGCCTTAACCAGCATTGATCCGAACTTGTATGAAGCCGCAAGAATTGATGGCGCGACGCGAATTAAGCAAACAATCCACGTGACCTTACCGGGTATCTTAAGCACCATCATCCTAATGACGGTTCTTAGTATGAGTAATATACTTAACGGCGGATTTGATCAGATTTATAACATGTACAATCCGGCAGTGATGGAAACGGGTGATATTATCGACACCTTTATCTTTAGATTGGGGATTGAAAATGCCCAGTTTGCCTTATCTACCACGGCAAACCTTTTCAAGTCGGTGGTATCTTTTGTCTTTATTGTAGCATCGTTTAAGATGGCAGATCGCTTTGCCGGATACCGTATCTTTTAGAAAGGAAAACGTCGATTATGAAAATGAAAACATCTGTATCACGAAAAATATTCATGACATGCAATGTAATTTTGCTAATTAGCTTAGCGTTATTGTGCGTATTTCCTTTCGTCAATCTATTGGCCATCTCCTTCTCTTCTCGAGATGCGGTGGTGGCAAATCGTGTCACCTTCTGGCCGGTGGACTTTAGTATCAATTCCTATCGTTTTATCCTGGCCAATAATCAGTTTGTCCGGTCGTTGTGGATTACTATCCAAAGAACCCTGATTGGAGTCCCCTTAAACTTGCTGCTAGTGATACTGGCGGCCTATCCACTGTCAAAGTCCAAAGAAGAATTTCGCTCCCGTAGCGTTTTCTCTTGGTTTTTTGTCATCACGATTCTGTTCAATGGTGGATTAATTCCTACCTTTATCGTGGTAAGAAATACCGGGTTGTTAAACAGTATCTGGGCCTTAATCTTACCTAGCGCAGTGAGCGTTTTCAACATGTTGGTGGTGATGAATTATATGCGTAGCCTACCTAAGGAAATGGAAGAGGCGGCGTTGATCGATGGGGCGGGGCATTTTAAAGTGTTGACACTAATCATTTTGCCGGTATGTAAGCCAACCTTGGCAACGATTGCGCTATTTTCATTTGTCTTCCACTGGAATAGCTGGTTTGACGGAATGATTTATATGCAACGGGTAAGTCTGTATCCTTTACAGACCTACTTGCAAACGATGATTATTAACCCGGAAGCCTTCTTTAGAAATGCTACCCAAACAGGGGCCGGGATTGCCGAATTTGTCCGTCTGGTCAATGCCAGAACTACCGGATCGGCGCAACTGTTCTTGGCGATGTTGCCGGTGCTGTGTGTGTACCCGTTTTTGCAGAAGTATTTTACCAAAGGATTGGTTATGGGAAGCGTCAAAGGGTAGGTGGTTACTGTTTGGCTGTAGTCCGCGCTAATCAATTTATATCTCCCTTTTGCTCCGTCGCCCAAGCATTACGAAGAGCCTCTACCTTAATCAGAGTCTCTTCTCCATAGGCTCCAAGTCGCAATCGGGAAACATAAATTGCTTAGCGCTACAAACTGGCGCAGGCACAGTAACGATGAGAATAAGAAAACAATTTATATTTCCCTTTTGCTCCGTCGCCCAAGCATTACGAAGAGCCTCTACCTTAATCAGAGTCTCTTCTCCATAGGCTCCAAGTCGCAATCGGGAAACACAAATTGCTTAGCGCTACGAAATGGCGCAGGCACAGTAACGTTGAGAATAAGAAAAATGCATGAGGAGGGAAGCATATGCAGGTATTGGTTTCCGGGGCCTTGAAGGGATTAGGCCCGGTGTTGTGTCAGAAATTTTTGGCGGAGGGGCACACGGTTTATGCCGGGGTTCTGTCTACCGATGATTTAATGGAATTAACCGAGGTTGCGAAGGATCCGAATTTAGTGGTAGTGCCTTTGGATGTTTCAAAGAAGGATAGTATTGATAAAGCAAGGGCAATGGTCGGCTCTCATACGGATTATCTAGATATTATTGTCAATGTAGCAGGGGTGTTGCTAAACCGAGCCGACTATATTATTAACGATTCTTATGAAGACATTGACTTGACTTTTCAGGTGAATACGGTTGGCCCGATTTATCTGAACAATCGATTTTTAGAAATGATCAAAAAGAGTGATGTTGCGACGATTATCAACATTTCTTCCGAGGTACTATCGATCAACGGGGTTGGTTCTAAGTTTGGCACGTATTGTATGAGCAAAACGGCGATTGCCCAATATGGTTATATCTTAAAGGCAACATTTGCCGAAGTAGGCTTGCCGATTCGGGTGTTTTCTGTTCACCCCGGGCGGATGAAAACCGAGATGGGAGCAGAAAATGGCCAGATAGAAACGTCAGAATCGGCGGAAGGAATTTACAAAATCGCAATCGGGGAAGTACAAAAGGGCAATCAGGAAGTTTATATCAATTACAAAGGCGAGCCCATGTTAGGGTAAAAAAATCAAAGAAACTATATCATTGCCTATGAAAGTATGTTAAACTTGCGGTATGCGTCGTTTCAGAGGTGTGATGGATTGAGTAGGAGGTATATCATATTATGGGTTTTAAGAAGGATTTTGTATGGGGAACAGCAACTGCTTCTTATCAAGTCGAAGGTGGTGCTTATGAAGGAGGCCGCGGCTGGACGGTGTGGGATGATTTTTGTCGCGTACCGGGTAAGGTATTTTCCGGTCATCACGGAGATGTGGCAGCAGACCATTACCATCGTCTGGAAGAAGATGTGAAATTGATGAAAGAGTTGGGACATAAAGCCTATCGCTTTTCGATTGCTTGGAGTCGCATTTATCCGGAAGGATTTGGCGAAGTAAATCCGGCGGGATTGGCTTTTTACGAGCGACTGATAGATTTGCTTAATGGGCACGGTATTGAACCTTATGTCACCTTATTCCACTGGGATTTACCGTGGGGATTGTACGCTCGTGGAGGATGGCAAAATCCGGAGAGTGTGGAACATTTTGCCAAATATTGTGAAACCTTTGCCGCCCATATGGGAGAAAAAGTCACTTACTATATTACTTTTAATGAACCCCAATGCTTTATCGGTCTGGGACATGTGACCGGCGAGCATGCACCCGGGAATCTAATGTCAAAAAAGGCAGTCTTAGAGATGGCCCACAATGTTTTGCTGGCTCATGGACAAGGGGTGAGAAGTTTGCGAAAAGTAGCACCCCATGCTAAAATAGGCTATGCCCCGACCAGCAATGGTCATTATCCGGCGACTGACTGCCCGGAAGATATTGACGCCGCACGGCAAGCAAACATGGATATCCTACCCAATCCGGGCAACTTCATGTGGAACATACCCTGGTGGAGCGACCCCATTGTATTGGGCAGATATCCCGAAGAAGGGGTAGAATTATACAAAGATATCATGCCCAAAATAGGGCCGGATGATATGGAGATTATCTCTACACCGATTGATTTCTACTGTCAAAATATTTACAACGGCCATCCAATTAAAGCCGATGGCAAAGGTGGTTTTGAGTATGTTCCCCGAGATGAGGGATATCCTCGTTCAGGGAACGGTTGGCCGGTGACGCCGGAAGCGTTATATTGGGGACCAAAATTTTTATATGAGAGATACAAGCTGCCGTTTTTCATCTCAGAAAATGGAACAGCTACAGCAGATGTACTGGCAGTGGACGGCAAGGTTCATGACATGGATCGAATTGACTTCCTTCATCGATACTTAAGATGCTTAAAACAATTAGTAGAAGATGGAATACCGGTGGAAGGTTATTTCCTTTGGTCTTATCTAGATAACTTTGAATGGGCAAAAGGATATAATGATCGTTTTGGTATCGTTTATGTAGACTATAAAACGTATGAGCGTATTCCGAAAGATTCTGCTTATTGGTATAAAGAAGTAATTGAAAGCAATGGAGAAAACTTGTGATGAATGAAAAGGTTACCCAAACAGATATAGCCAACCATCTAAATATCTCTCGCTTAACGGTGAGTAAAGCCTTAAACAACATCAATGGAGTTAGTGAGGATACGCGAAATTTGGTGTTACACACCGCCATCGAATTGGGGTATCGTAAAATATCCAAAAATCAGCTAATTACCTTGCATAGTCGAGGTTTGGTAAATGCAGAGAAGCAAAACCAGTCGCTAAAGCAGGTTGCGCTATTTCTAAAGTTGGGCTTAGCTACCGACTCCTACTGGGCTCCCGTAATACGTGGGATGGTCACCGTCTTATCCGAGCGAGGATATAGTTTAAACTTATGTTTTTTGACGATTTCAAATGGAGATGCTTTTGAATTTCCGATGAATTTCAATCTTAAGGAAACCTGTGGGATCATTCAATTTGGTGATTTTGAAAGAAAACACATTGAACAATTAAAGAGTACCGGACTGCCGATGGTTTCCATTGATACGATGATGCGAAAGGAGGATGTGGAATTATTCTCCGATACCATTATGAACATCAATATTGACCCCATGGCCGGCTTGGTAGAGCATTTGGTAAGTCACGGTTACAAAAGAATTGGCTACGCCGGCGAGCGGGGAGCCCAACTAACCATGCATGAAAGATGGTTGGGATATTGCAAAGGAATGAAGAAAGCGGGCCGAGAAATAGAAGAAGAAAATTGCTTTTTTGGCGGTTATAATGAGATAATAGCTAAAATAGAGAAAGAAAACCGTTTAGCCGACTTGAAAAAGTTTCCCGATGCGATTATGTGTTGTAACGATATGCAGGCGATTTCTTTGATGCAGTATTTTCAGCAAAACGGAATCCGCATTCCCGAGATGGTCGCCATTGCCGGACATGACAATGTGGAACAAGCGGTGATTGCCGATCTGACCACCATCAACGTAGACAAAGAAGAATTGGGAAAATGCGCTGCCGAAACCATGCTTTGGCGGATCCATAGTCCCAATCGACCTCATCGGATGATCCGCTTGTATGATGCGCAGTTGATTGTCAGGGGAACTACGAATGGGCTCAAGCTAAAAGAAAAAGACGAAGGATAAAAGTAGGAGTACTCAAATAGGTTTGACACTCCCCATAGATAAATCTAGGGGCTCATAACCGGTAAAGGAGCAGGGAGATGAGTGAGAGAATTATTGTGATAACCGGCGCGGGAGCCGGGCTGGCCTATCAGATAGCAAAACAACATCTGACAGCCAAAGATCGAGTATTTGGCTTAGAAGCCTTTCAGATGGAAGGGATAAAGTCATTAGAAGAACAATATCCAAAGATGCAGGGTTTTCGATGTGATATCACCTCAGAAGAGGATGTAATGGCAGCAGCGACGGAGATCAAAGAGCAGATTGGCGACAGGATAGATATCATATACAACGTAGCCGGTATTTTTACGGAAGCGGGACGGGTAGGTATTGGCGAAACGGAGTTACCGATGTGTAAGCAGATGATGGATGTGAATGCTTTTGGTATGATTCGGGTCTGCAAGGCCTTTGATAGCCATATCAAGGAGGGCGCCGTGGTTTTAAATGTTTCGTCAGAAGCAGGCAGTATCGGTGCGGCCAGACGAAACAACGAATATGCTTATTGTATGTCCAAAGCGGCGATGAATATGGGGGCAAAGATATTGTCCAATGAATTGTGGAGTCGTAATGCTCGAGTGATGTGTATCGAACCGGGTTGGATGAAAACCAACATGGGAGGTGAAGCCGCCCTGGCAAGCCCGCGAGCGGTATGGCCGGAGGAAACGGCTAGAGATATCATTGGAATTGTCAATGGCATCAACGAAATTCCCCGCGATCAGATGTTTATGACGCAAAAAGGAGACATCTTACCATGGTAAAATTTTCGCCAAAGATGTTATATCCCGGTAACCATCAAATTGCTCCGCCATCAACTCAGAGAGCGCTCGTACTCCCTTTGAGTTAGCAAGTGTAACCCGCCGCCTACGAAACCCTTGGAGGTGGGGAATTTGCTTTTGACACCCGAATCCTTGACGGTTAAGAATGCGCCCTGTGGGCATGATAGATTCGAAAGAAAGGATACAAGAAAGTGACTAAAAAAATAGGAATTGCTGTAATCGGAGCAGGTCGTGCGGGGATGATTCATGGGAAAAATTTTCGCTACTTGGTTCCCAACGCTGCTCTGGTAGCAATCGTAGATCCGGATGAAGAGCTGGCAAGCAAGAACGCCGATGATTTAGAGTTGGAAACGTATTATACCGATTATCGAGAAGCGTTGGGGGACCCTAAGGTGGATGCGATAGTGATTGTGACCCCCACCAAGTACCACTGTGAGATTGCCATAGCGGCGGCGGCAGCAAAAAAGCATATCTTGTGTGAAAAACCAATGGCCATGAATGTAGCGGAGTGTGAAAAGATGGAAGCCGCTGCAGGAGAGCATGGAGTATTGCTACAAATGGGGTTTATGCGACGCTACGACCAAAGTTTTTTACAAGCAAAAGAAGCAGTAAGTCAGGGGGTAATAGGGGAGGTAGTAATGGTTCGCTCCAATACCAGAGGACCCAGCATTCCCCAGCCCTGGATGTATGATATTCAAAAAAGCAATGGTCCCCTGGCGGAAGTCAACAGCCATGATCTTGATACCTTACGCTGGTTAACCGGAAGCGAGTTTGAGACAATTTATGCCATCGGAGGAAATTACCGCTGTCGCGACATTGCTCAGGAATATCCGGACTTTTATGATAATGTCGTCCTCACCGCCACCTTTGAAAAAAAGATGCAGGGTTGTATCGATGGGGCCCAAGGGGTTGGCTATGGTTACGACGCGCGGGTGGAGATTTTGGGAACAAAAGGATGCATTTTCCTGGGGAAAACGCGGGAAAACTCGCTTTCGATCTGTACTGCCGATAAGCGAATCGGCGAAGAATTTGTCAACAGTTGGACGTTACTGTTTAAAGATGCTTATTTAGAAGAAGATATGGATTTTGTGAAATGTATTTTAGAAGATAGGCAGCCACGAGCTACCGCAAAGGATGGTAAGAAAGCAGTCCAAGCGGTGGAGGCAGGAAATCTGTCGATTAAAGAGAAGAGAGTAATTACGTTGAATCAGGAATAACATATGCCCAACAAATTCCATTTGTCGGGCTAACCATAACATTCAACATGAGTACTCTCGGAGACTCTTTGTACGTAGATTTGTGAGATGATTTTTTGTCAGATGTGCACAATGCGGTAGAACATGCGATTGACAAAGTCAATCTTCATTAGTTCTACCTTCCT
>JGI20163J26743_11538082_pt1 | contig 13224 bp, 13 predicted proteins | sample TergutCu122P1_FD_26743 | JGI IMG/M metagenome (IMG submission 26743) | reverse complement strand
ACTGCGCCGTTTGTACGATTGTAAATCTCTTGAGCTGCCCATGCCATCATAACTGAATCCGCATTTTCAACCGGATTTTGGCTTGACATTTGCATTCTGATGCTGAAACCGTCAGGCGGTGGGCCCGGATCTTCGCCGTTAGCCGGTGGCGCAGGTGGTGGTGCAGGGTCGTTATTACATCCTACAAGCACTAAACTTGCCACTAGCATCACACAAATAAATGCAATTAATAGTCTCTTCTTTTTCATAATGTCCTCCTCATTTTAAAAACATTTGAAAGTTTTTATTTGAAATTAATGATTGTTTCTGCTAGATATCATTAATTCTAGCCAAATCTTTTTTTGAGTCTGGCCCACTCAATGTCTCTGTATCCTTCAATTTCTCTGTAGTCAGCATCAGTCAAATGATTGAATCTTGCTTGCATTTTAAAATAGTCATCAACCGGCTTAAACTCTTTTACATCGTGAGTAATTTTGAATTCGCCATCTTGATATTCAGCAAGATACCAAAGTCCACATTCAACTGCAAGTCTTCCGATTGCCACTGCTTGAGCAGGATCAAATCCCCAACCTGTCGGGCAAGGAGCCGAAATATGCAGAACTTTACAGCCTTTCAGTGCTTTTGCTTTTTCTACTTTCTCCATTAAATCTTTCGGATAAGACGTAGATGCCGTTGCAACATACGGTAGTCTGTGAGCAGCCATTATTTCAAAAAGGCTTTTCCTAAACTTGTTTGTTTCACCTTGCGAATGTGAACCTGTCGGCGTCGTTGTTGTCCACGCTTTAAATGGCGTCACACCACTCCTTTGGTTTCCAGTGTTCATGTACGCTTCATTATCATAACACAAATACAGAATATTGTCATTTCTTTCTGCTGCACCGGATAATGCTTGAAGCCCTATGTCAATAGTTCCACCGTCACCTGCTACTGCCAGCATCGTAATATCTTCGTCCCAACCAAGTGCTTCTGCCCCTGCAGCCATTCCTGCGACGGCAGCCGCTGTTGCCGGGAATGCACTAATCATATTGTTTACATATATAGATGATTGCGGGTATACTGTCGTAGTCGCCGCAAAACAACATGCTGTAGTTCCAAGACATGTTTTTTCACCCAGTACTTTTAGAGCCAAACGTACAGCTATTGTCGCTGCACACCCCTGACAGGTCTTTGCGCCATAAAGCAATTCCTGATCAGGTAGAGTTTTAAAATTAATTGCCATAATCCCACCTCAATCCTACAAATTGTACTTCCTTCATCTCTTTGCCATCAGCAACTTGCTTTAATTTGTCAAATAAGTCAAATAGTAAGGTTTTAGGAATATCTCTACCGCCAAGTCCTGCTATATAGTTGCCAAACTTTGTTGTCGGGCAGCTCATGGCAGCTTTAATTTCTGTAAACAGAGTTCCCTCATAACCAAAAGAAATGTCTCTGCTGATTACGCCCATGCTCTTGAATTTACCTCTAAGGGATGCAAAATACTCTTTTGGAAACGGTCTTAAGCTTCGCACTTTAATCATTCCAACCTTTTCGCCTTTTTCCCTAAGGGCATCTACACAAACTCTGACTGTTCCTGCAACGCTTCCAAGTGCAACAAGTACACGCTCTGCATCTTCTGTTTTGTATTCTTCAACTAAGCCACCATAGCTTCTACCGAACATTTTACCATATTCTGCGTCAATTTCAACAATTTTTCTTTTTGCAACTTCAAAAGCTTCTTGTTGTAATACCCTAACTTCAGCATGAAACGGAGGGCCAACAGAATGACAAAGAGTTTTTGGATTAGCCATATCCATACGGTTAGTTGTATTGTATGGAGGCAAAAACTTGTCAACCATCGCCTGGTCAGGCATATCTACAAGGTCAAAAGTATGTGACAATGTAAAACCATCTAAGTTTACCATAACAGGCGTCATAACTTCTGCGTCCTCAGCAAGTCTATATGCCTGAATAACTGCGTCAAGTGCTTCTTGTCCACTTTCAACAAATATCATAATCCAACCTGAATCACGCATAGCAAGCGCATCTCTTTGATCTCCGTAAATATTCCATGGTGTCGCTGTTGCTCTGTTGATATCAACCATAACTACAGGGTGACGTGCACCACTTACATACGAGAGCATTTCACACATATACAAAAGCCCTTGAGAAGAGGAAGCAGTAAAAGCTCTTGCCCCCATCATTGATGCTCCATGTGCAGCTGCAAGTGCACTATGCTCACTTTCTACCATCATGTAATTAAAATCTACTTCGCCTTGAGCCAAAAAATCAGCTAGCTTTTCAACTAAAGTCGTTTGTGGCGTAATAGGGTATGCTGCTACTACGTGAGGTCTGGAAAGTCTGACGCCGTGCGCCGCTGCTTCATTTGCAGATAAAAATGCTTTTTTACTCATTTCCCTCACTCCTTTACCATTTCAATACATTTTTTAGGACATTCTACGGCACAAACACCACAACCTTTACAATAATCAAGGTCTATCTTCAAAACTTCAGTGGTTTTGTCAATGCAGCCTTCAGGGCAAAATACCCAACAAAACATACATTTAATGCAGTTTTCGTGCTCAATTTTCGGGGTCAATGTTCTAAAACCCGAATTGGGAGTAGGTAAAACACCCACGCCATTACTGGAACCAAAAGGTAGTTCGTTCCAACCTGCCGGCTCTTTAAAGTCTTTATTCCAAACTGGTTTCATCATGTCTAAGCTCCCCCCCTTGTCATCTCATAAGCAGCCTTCGCCGCAGCTTTATTCTTTTCGCCAAGTGAGCCTGCCATCATTTCACTTATTGCCACTTCTACAGATTCCATTTTAATAAAATCTGACGCACCGACTGCTGCACCAAGCATAACTGTATTTACAATATTTCGTCCAAGTGTCTCCATTGCAATACCGGTTGCATCAAGAGTAACAATTCTGTTGACATTCTGTAACTTGCTCTTGTTTGTTTCTCTCATTTCTTCTGCTGTTTTTTCCGAATTAATTACAAGCACCGCATCATCTTTCATTCCAACCGTTACATCAACCACGTCCAAAAGTGTTTCATCGAGAACAATTACACAATCACAAACATATACTTGACTGTGATCCGTAATTATTTCATCAGAAATTCTTGTGAAACCCGCTACAGGTGCTCCACGCCTTTCAGGGCCGAATGCCGGAAACGATTGTGCAAATTTGCCTTCATGTACGGATGCCGCTGCTCCGAGCAGTTTCGCTGCTGTAAAAGCACCGTTACCACCTCTTCCATGCCATCTGATTTCTTTCAAGGTTTTAACCCTCCTTTACTTTTTCTTCATTTCTTTTAACGGTTCTGAAGTTTTAGCTAAATTGCATGCATAATCAACATAATCTTCCCATGGCGTTGTCGCTTTTATAATCATCTTCGCCGTATCAGGAGAACCACCACCATGCATGCAACCGGGAACTCCGCCACCGATTGTTAACCACTCAACAAGACGTGCCAACCGAACTCTATCTTCAGGTTTAGCGCCTCCTGCATCAAGAGATTCCAATATTTTCTTGCCATATCCCGGTGCCATCATGTCTTTGTACGACGGCATACAGCCTGTTTCTGCTATTCCGCCAGAAATTTCTTGCGCAAGCAACTTGGTTTCATATGGAATTGACGCTACATGTATTTTATTTACGTGTGCAAGGAGCGAATCAGGGTAATATGCGCCTGACGGATGTTTTGCACCTCTATACATTGCACCGACACCAAGTCCGAAAGTTGTTTCATTGTTTACCGACATTTGCGTTAGCTTGTCTTGGAAAGTTTTTTGTCCAAGTCCATTTGCTCTTGCAAGTGCAATAGCCGCACCAATCATAACGTCGCCTTGTCCTGCAACACAAGCACCGATAGCTGCCCTGTATATTGCGGTAAAGTTCAAAATGCAAGTACCTGAATATTTGTATTCACCGTTCATAAATACACGCTCATTTGGGACGAAAACGTCTTCAAATATGATATATGATTGTGTTGTTCCGGATTTTATGCCGTCCCATCCTTCTTCTTCTACCCTTGTGTCTGACGGTCTTCTTGTTTCAACGATTGTAACGCCTTCTTCATCGCGAGGAACTGCAACAGCAATACAATATTGCTTTTCATCTTCCCCAAATGCCGTAGTCGGAATTGCCAAAATATACTGTGCAGACACCGTACCGCAGATTTGGTTTTTGTATCCTCTGATTACTACTCCGTCATCACGTGTTTCAACAACACGCAAATATACATCCGGATTTTCTTGGACTGCCGCCTTCGTTGCACGGTTTCCTTTTGCGTCTGTCAAAGCGCCACATGTAGAAAGTGAATTTTCCTCCATAAATAACGCAAAGTTTTTCAGACGCTCATGATAGTTCGTACCATATTCTTTGTCCATATCATATGTTGCACCCCAAAGTGCATTAATGATAGTCCAACCTGCGCATTTTGCACCCGGGCAACTTCCACATTTTCGATATGCGTCACGTTTCATAAGTGCATTACCAACGATGTCTTCCGGACTTTGCATAAGCGAGTTCCATCTGTGTACTTTTTTACCGGTTAACACTGATGTTGTCGTGTAAATCGCTTCTGTTTCCGGTGCGAAAGAAGCGTCATAGCAGTTTGCAATCGTTTGAATTGCTGCCGCTGTTGCCGGGTGTGTCGTAACGTCTTCAATGAGCTCTCCCCATTTGTAAACGTTAGGACGCATCTTTTTCATTTCTTCAATATACTGTGCTCCTGTTTTCATTGATTTTCCTCCTGGTTTTCTGTTCTTTTTTAACTTTTTTATATTCTATACTAATTTAAATTAAATAGTTTTAACAAATTTGATCTTATGGGCGAAAATAACCCGATTCCCCGGGTGCAGGAATTTTACAATTCCTACTTTGACTTATCCGACGGCAAAAATAACCCGTCGTGCTATAGAGGTAGTAGGCGCCCTGCCTTACTCTCCAACGCCCTATCAAACATAACCCTCACAAGCATCATGTCTTCTACTGCCATGCCGATATTGTTGCAAATTATTAGCTCATCGTCTCTTTCTCTGCCGACTTTTAAGCCTGCACAAACTTCACCGATTTCGCCGTGAACTTTTGGAAGCCCATGTGGATAGTACCCATACACTTCTAAAAGAGCATGCTGTTCTATACTGTCAAGGGTATATTTGTCTGCTCTCTTTGCTGTTTTATCTTCTATGAGCGTATGTGCGTCACTAAGAAGAATTGTTTGGCCTTTTGTTACCCATTCGTCTTCAATTTCCGGTGTTGGTTTGTCTGTAATTGCAGTAGCCGTTGCAAAAACTTCACAGCTTTTTACAACTTCTTCGATACTTTTTGCTTTTATAATTTTCCCGGGGATATTTGGCTGAATATCAGCGATAAGCTTGTCCATCATGTCTTCAAACATGTCATATATGTAGATTGTATCAACTTGTGTTAGGGTATTACAAACGATTCTTACGTGCTCTCTTCCTTGTATTCCGCAACCAATCATACCAAAGGTTTTAGTATTTGGTCGTGCCATGTACTTTGCAGAAGCAAAAGATACACATGGGGTGCGAATTTCAGTTACATAGAGACCATCCATAACGGCAAGTGGTATGCCCGAAAGAAAATCGTTGTAAACGATAAGGGCATTTGCTTGTCTTGCTCCGAAGTTCACTCTGTTTTCCGGGTAACAGCAACCCCATTTAATTCCTGCCGAACTAACTTCTTCAATTGACGCCGGCATGGCATGATAAAACGTGTCTTTTATTGGGTGAATGCCAATTTTAGCCGGCATATCAACGCCTTTTTTTGTGCTGTAAAGCACCAATGCACGTTCTGTCAGGTCAAACACTTCTTTATCCTCGAGGGGCAGCGCTCGGCACTCAGCTTCGCTAAGGTAAAGCAAGTCTTTACCCATAGTCATGTGTTTGTTAATCCAATCACGATACTCTTTTCCGTTTAACATCTTAATATCACTCCTTATTTTTTGATTTGATTTAGGCTCAAATTTCTATCCCAGAGGTAATATCGACTTTGTTTCAGTGACTCATAGTCATTTCCAATATTTTACTATGGCATAGCTGAATTGTCAAGTTTTTTCCAGAAAATTTCGTCATGTTTTTTTTTGTATTTTTTTGAATTTGGCTAAAATTTTGCGAGTAATAAGAGCCTGCCGACCGTTTCAAAATTTACGATTGCAGGCTCTATTAATTTTTTCAGTTTTTTTGTAAAATCGACTATTTTAACACTTCAGGATTTACAAGGTTTTTAGGCATTTCGCCTTTTAAAATTCTAGCAGCCTCTTGTGCTCCTTTTACAAGAAGATCTGTAAGTGCATCTTCCGAATAATATGCTACATGAGGTGTAACAAGTGCGTTTGGCAACTTTGTAATTTCCAGTTCAATGCCAACCGGCGGTTCTACTGTAAACACGTCCAAAGCCGCCATGCAAATCTCATTGTTCTTTAACGCATCGTAAAGTGCCTGTGCATCTACAAGACCACCCCGTGCTGTGTTTACAAAAGTCGCACTTGGTTTCATTCGTTTGAATACATCAGCATTAAAAATTTCTTGATTTGTTTCTGTCAACGGCGCATGCAGAGAAATATAATCCGACTCTTCAATCAGTTGATCAAACGAAACCGGCGTTACCCCAGCCTGTTTAAATACTTCCTCCGGCACGTATGGATCATGGGCAATAATATTAAGTGAAAAACCTGACAGCATCCTTGTTACATCTCGCGGAATTCTGCCAAAACCATAAAGTCCAAGTGTACTGCCGGCAAAACGTTTTTTCGGTTTCATCGCATTAAATCCACCGCCCCATTTACCGTCACCAATCCAACGATATAACGCCGGCAAACCTCTTTGGCATGCTAAAATCAACGCAGCCGCATGTGAGGCTACTTCATCTTGACAGTAATCAGGCACATTGCATACCATGATTCCGTTTGCAGTGGCCACCGGAACATCTGCGGCGTTTGTACCTATACCGGAGGCTACAAATGCCTTTAGCTCCGGCAAAAGTGCTTTATATATGCTATCGGTCATTTTATGAAATTGATTTACCATTATCGTGGCGCCCTTAGCTCTTGCGATAAACTCATCTTCCGGCACCGGGCCATCAAATAGGAATTCTACCTCTGCATCAGGGACTTCACTTTTTAATACGCTTTCATATAGCTTTAATCCCTCAGGCAGTACCGTTCCTAACGTGCCTGTCATGACAACTTTTTTCTTTACACTCATTAAATTTCACCTTCTTTCACTAATTGTTCTATTTATTTTCGGATCACTTTCTTCATCTTGTATCTTGATTGATCATAGATAACATTGCTTGTGCCGGATCAACAACGGGAATTGTTGACACAAGCTCAACATGTTCTTTGAAATAAGGAAAATGAGTGCAGCCCAATACAAGTATCTCCCCACCCATTTTACAAAAAGACCGCACAAGGTCAGAAACCCCAAGAGCATCCATGATTTCCTTCGGATCTACCTCAGCTTCTATGGCTTCTACTATCTGCAACGTTCCACTGCCATAAACAGTACAATCCGGATTAGAGTCCGAAAATACATGTTCAATTGCGGCAAGCGCCTGACAATTTGCTGCCATCACCGCAACTTTTTTATGTTTAAGTGCAAGGTTGCGATAAACGTCAAGGGGCGTCACAATATCAACAGGTAACTTGCTGCGAATTAACGCCATATCAACAGCGCCGGCAAGTGAGTTGCAATACATGAAAATACCCTCTGCACCTTCTTTTGTCATTTCAAAACATGCTTCAAAAACAAGTTCCATCAATCGTTCCTTATGCAATACTTGCAAAATTGATTGTTCTGCCGGTGTGTTGCTAAGATAACGACTTACACACGAGAAACCTGCATTTTCAGCGACAGAAACTCCCATTTGCGTATCCACCGGAGTTCCTGCAATAACACCAACTGTTTTTTTCAACATATTGACCCACTCCTCCTTCGACGTTTATTTCATGGCATTTTTTGCAATAATAATTTTTTGAATTTCCGATGTGCCATCATAAATTCTCAGACCTTGCTGATCTCTGTACAATCTTTCGACAACATAATCAGTAGTAAGTCCATTAGCTCCGTGTATATGTAGTGCCTTTGTCGTAACTCTCAAAGCCATTTCCGTTGCATAGTATTTTGCAATTGAACATATATTGCTAAAGTTCGGGTCTTTGTTATCTCCTGCAATAGCCGCTTTATAACTCAGTAGTTTTGCGGCTTCAACTTCAGTAACCATATCAGCAATTTCAAATTGCAGTCCTTGGTTCGCGCTTATAGCTTTGCCAAACTGATAGCGAGTTTTCATGTAAGCGATACTTTCTGCAAGTGCTCTTTCAGCAAGCCCAAGCGCAATAAACGCAACGTTAACTTTCCCTTCATTTATTGCATGAATTGCATATTTATATCCTTCATTTTCGTTTGCAATCAAGTTTTCTTTCGGAACTACGCATTTGTTGAAATTTACTTCTGCAAGTTGGCACGAACGCATGCCAATCTTATCATAGATTTTTCCGGCAACTACAGTTTCGTCTTTCGGAACAATAAAAGCGGACATGCCCTTTGTACCATTTTCCGGTGAAGTTAACGCAAACAGCACGTGCATATTTGCATTTGCTCCATTTGTTATAAATGCTTTTTTGCCGTTGATAATGAAATTTTCACCATCTTTCACTGCAGATGTTTTCATAGAGCCGGGATCAGAACCGGCACCTTCCTCAGTAAACGCAAAAGTTCCAAGGCTTTCACCTCGCACCATCGGAGGTATATATTTCTGCTTTTGCTCCTCAGATGCGTAGTACTTAATAACGCACAATCCACCCATCGCTACCGTATACATAGCAGCAGTTGAAACACATTGCTTTGCAAATTCAGCGGTTATAAGAGAACGGACAAAAAGTCCGTTCCCTTCTCCTTCATATGCTTTTGGAACTGAAACTCTAAAAAATCCAGCTCTTGCGATTTTATCAAATAAATCTTGATTAAATTTGCCTTCCCTATCCAAGCTAACTGCAATCGGCGCAATCTCTTGCTCCGCAAATTCACGCCCTCGTAATATGGCTGAATTTTGCTCTGTTGTTAACTCAAAATTCATATTATAACTTTCTCCTTACATTCCAAGCATATCAGGTAAAAACGTTATTATCTGTGGGAAAATAATAAATATAATCAAAACTCCCAATAGCGTTAATAGATATGGCCAAACATTTTTTAAAATAGCTTCGAATGATACTCCCGCTATTCCTTGCGCTACAAATATTCCCACTGCCAAAGGTGGTGTAATAAAACCGATACATACGTTGATGATCATAATAAGACCAAAAGACGTTGTATCATATCCTGCCACCAAAGCAATTGGCGTCAATAGTGGGGCAAGCAAAATTATAGCAGAAATCGGGTCAATAAACATCCCTATTACAAGCAGGATAACGTTAATCATGATCATGATAAGTATAGGATTATCCGTCACTGTTAATATTGCATTGGCAAGCATTTCCGGAATTCGCTCAATAGTTAAAACTCTACCGAACGTTGTAGCGCTGCCCATTACAACCATAACAATTGCCGAAAGCAATGTGGCTTGTAATAGCGAATCAAAGAAACCTCTCAATGTAAGTGCTCTGTAAACGAATACGCTTACAAGAAGTGCATAAATTACGCCTACAACAGCAGCTTCAGTCGGTGTGAAAAATCCACCATAAATTCCACCTAAAACTACTACCGGCATAAGCAGTGCCCAAAAAGCACTTCCACACTTCTTTAAAATCCACGTTATTCCGCCTTCACGAGGAACTCCAACATATCCCCGTTGTTTAGAAATCAGATAGTTCATCCCTGCCATTGCCACAAACATTATAATGCCCGGCACTATTCCGGCAGTAAACAATCTTATTATCGATACACCTATTGTTGCTCCATAAATGATCATTGGAATACTTGGCGGTAATATCGGCCCCGCAACACTGGCAGATGCTACAAGTGCTGCTGAATATTCAGGTGGATAACCTCTTTGTTTCATCGCAGGAATCATAATCGCTCCGATAGCTGCAACTACTGCAGGCCCGGATCCTGAAATTGTCGAGAAAAACATTGCCGACACAATTGCCGCATTACCCAGTCCGCCCGGCGTTGCACCCGAACAAGCTGAGCCCACATCAACTAGCTTTTGCGCAAGACCGCCTTTTTCCATGAGTATACCAAGCATCATGAAAAATGGTATTGCCATCAGAGGAAATGAGTCAATCGATGTAACCATTGACTGCGCCAACATTCCCATCATTGGAGTGCCGGGGAAGGAGTACAAAATCGCCGCTGCTGCCGCAAGGCCTAAACTAAGCCCTATAGGAACAGTCAACGCCAAACTGATTGCGAGAACGCCAAACAGTAGTAATTGTACCATTATGCATCGCCTCCTTCCGTAATAGGATCACCACTATGCTTATTGAACTCTCTGATTGTTTTGATACCGGGAATAATAGCGAACTGAATATTTCTTATCGCAAGCCCGCCCATTCCAAAAATTCCAGCCAAATACATAGTCCATACCGGTACAGCCGGCATCGCCGAAAACGTCGAACCGCCGGCATAAATATCTAAAGTTATAAGCAAAATCCTGTATGCCATATAGAATGCAAATGCAGTAGCAATAATATCACCTATAAGCATAAGTATTTTTTCTTTTCTGCCTTTTAAAGCAAATGCCAAAGCCGATACCCTAAGGTGTGCATATTTTTTTGCAGCATAACTTATACCTATAAGCATCGACCACACGAAAAGTAATCTGCTCATCTGCTCAGCCCAAGCAAGACCAAATGCAAACACATAACGTGCAACAACATTAAACATCATGAGGCCAAGAAGCGCTGTCATCAATATTGCAATTATCACAACTTCTATATAGTCAGTACCTTTTATAATTTTTTTAAGCACTAAAGTGTCCTCCCTGCATAATTATGAAATAGCCTGAAAGACTATCAAGCAATAACTTATGAAATTAAAATCCTTCTTGTGCATCAATTATTTGCTGAACAAAACCAGCTCCTAAAATCTCTTCAAGTGCCGGAACAAATTCGTCATAAACAGGCTGAGCCGCCATGAAAAACTCATGTCTTTCTTCCGGAGTAAGAGTGATTACTGTAACCGCTCCACTGTCAATAATAGTTTGTCTTACTATTTCAGCTTCATCAGCAGTTTTTTGCCTTTGTAGTGGCGCAAGCTCTAAAGCTGTATCCCTAATGATTTGTTGGAATTCCGCCGGTAGTCTTTCTAGCGCTGATCTTGACATGATAACAGGTGTAACGTCAAATATATGACTTGTTTCTATTATGTAGTTTTGAACTTCAAAAAATGCTTGTGTATAAATGTTTATCCATGGATTTTCCTGAGCGTCAAAAGCTCCCGTCTGTAAAGCAACAAAAAGCTCTGAAAACGGTAGTGGCGTTGCATTCGCTCCAAGTGCATTAAAATGCGCCATATGAAGCGGACTATCCATAGTACGAATCATCAGCCCTTGCATGTCTGATGGATGACGAACTGGTGTATTTGCAGTTGTAAGCTGTCTCCAACCTTGTGAAAAGCTTGCAAGATAAATAATACCTATGTCTTCAAGCGGTGAAAAAACATGTGCTCCAAGAGGCCCTTCAAAAACAGCCGCACCTGATGCATCGTTTAAAATAAGATATGGAAGTTCGAATACTTGAGTAGCAGGTGTAAACATATTAAGTGTAGAAATGTTAGGAATCCACATATGAGCAGTTCCTATTTGAAGAGCCTCCATGCCCTCACGATTATCACCTAACGCTGCATTAGCAAATACGTCAATATGAACTCTACCACCGGTTCTTTCATAGACGAGCCTAGAAAGCTCTAAAGCCCCCCAATGAAGCGATGTAGCTTCGGCAACAACATGACCGAGTATCAAGTTGTATGTCGTGTCTGCCGCCGCACCATTACCTTCTTGTGTGCCACCGCCGCCGTTGCCACCGCCGCCGTTGCCACATCCGACAAATGTGAAACCTGCAACAAGTGCAACACATACAAGTGCAATTAGTAATCTTTTCTTTTTCATAATTTCCTCCTTATTGATTAAACTCATTTTCATTTTAAAACGTTCGAAATTTTATTAAAAGTTAATGACTCATTTATTCCATTAATCATTAACATTCAATCACATAGGCTTCTCAATGACTCACGGTCATGTATTGATATTTTAAATATTTTACTATATCAATCGTCAATTGTCAATCTTTTTCAGAAAACTTAGACACGCTCAGACAAAGAGAAAATCTGTCACAAGTTTTTTAATCCATGCAAAAACGCTCTCATACTTTCTTTAGCATGCTTAGCAATATCAATTGCTTCCGTAGAAGAACACCATATATAGTTTATGCCGGTAATTTGTATTTTGAACATATCACGGTAGTATTCTGCTGTTCGATTTGTGCTCAACTCTCCGGTTTCAATCCCAAATTTCATCAATTCCAAAATATTTTGAAAAAGCACTCTGTCATTTTGCAAAAGAAATGGGTTTGACTCAAGTACACTATTGCTATAAAGCGCCTTCGGAAGTTTTTTACCTCGCTTGTCGATTCCATCGTAAACAACTTCAATGTAGGTAAGAAATCTTTCTTCAAAAGTCGGAATTGACGTTACCTGCTTATAAACGTCTACATAAAGCTCATCAAATTTGGCAAAAGTGTGAAAAAGCAATTCTTTTTTTGACTTAAAATAGATGTAAAATGTCCCTTTTGCTGTGTTTGCTGCTTTTGTAATATCCTCAACCAGAACATTCTCATATCCTTTACTTTGAAAAAGCTCCATTGCCGCATTATAAATCGCATCTTTTGTTTCCAGTGCACTAATTTGCCTGTTCGTCATTTTTTCAGCCATAACTTACACCGGATATACCTTGTCTTCTTCGTTTAATAAATCCAAATCTAAACCATATTTTTTCTGTTGTCTGCTTTTAAAGAAATCATCCGCAGGTTTCGGCAACATCGCCTTTAACAAGATATCCTCTTCTTGCTCCATGTATTGTGCACATTCTTTTCTGACAGCATCAAGTTCAGGCTCAAGAAGGTCCGCAGGTCTGCAAGTAATTTGCTCTTCGTCGCCGATAATTAGTTTCACAATGTCTTCTTTTATAGGCAAAGTCGTTTTACCATACATGCCCTTTACAAGCATTTTAACTTCGTTTGGTACTATTTTGTAACGCTCGCCGGTAACTATGTT
>JGI20163J26743_11538089_pt1 | contig 13332 bp, 10 predicted proteins | sample TergutCu122P1_FD_26743 | JGI IMG/M metagenome (IMG submission 26743) | reverse complement strand
ACTTCTCCATCATCTAACCAAGCAGATTCCCAAGGGAATTGAGCGCCTTCATAACCATTTTCCGCAGATTTTTTGTGAGCGCCAGGTAAAGAATTGTAGCGATATTCCAATAAACTTCGGGCCACTTTAGGATTGGTATACATAAAATATGGTAAAATGAATATTTCCGTATCCCAAAATGTATGGCCCTTATATCCTTCGCCAGACAAGCCCTTAGCTCCAATATTCATGCGATTATCATGGGCTGGAGTCATTACTGTAAGATGATACTGAGCAAATCGAATGGCTAATTGGTCCATAGGATTCTCGGAAGTTATAGAAATTGGAACAGCACTCCACACTTTATCATTCCAAGCCTTTGTATGCTGCTCAAACAGATAATTATAGACTTCCCTTGTTGGTAGATTCGCTGTTATATGTTTAATATGTTCAAGCCCTTTTTCTTTTAAGGCATCTATGCTATAAGACTCCTCTAGCCAGTTTCTATCCCTAGAAGTAAACACATTTGATATTTTCTCTATTACAAAGGTGGTTCCCTTTTTAACTTTATGAGGTTTGTACTTAAGAAAGATTTGACGACGTCCAATACAAATAAGACTATCTGGTTCAACTTCAGAATCATCATTAGCAAAAGAGTGAACTGTATGAAGAACAAAGTCTATATTTGTTTCATGAGTTGTTTGAACAAGTTGTAAAAACTTACCATCAAATAAGCGTTTCTCGCCTTCTAAAAAATGTTGAGCGCCACTATTAGATACCTGAGCATTAATGCCTGAAGTTGCAGAAATTTCTGCATCAGCATCTAATGGTGTGATTTCAATTCTTTGGCCAATAATATGGTAATCATCAAGAGAAACAAAACGTCTAAAAACTAAGTCATATTTTTCACCATTAGGCGATTCCCAGGTGATGTGTCTAGTTAATTCCGCTTTTTTTAGATTAAGGGTACGATCATAATGATGGATTACTCCTCGCTCAAGAGAAAAAGGGTGATTATTGAATTTAAGATCAAGCCACAGTACATCTGCAGCATTAGGAAGCTCTGTCACTTCGTTATCAGCAAATTTATTAAATGTACCTGAAACAAAGAGGTTACGAGTTTCCCCTACATAGCTTTCTTCTGTTGCAGCACGTTGGCCCATGTAACCATTTCCCAGTGAAAGAATAGCTTCACATTTTCCTAATAAATCAGGAGAAAATTGCGTTTCAGTAATTAGCCAATTATCTAAATCACCAGTCCCTTTGTTGTATTGCATAATTTGATTACTCATGTAAAATAATCCTCCTTAGTTATTAAGACTTGTATTTTTGAATCTATAGCATTATTTTATCCGAAACGTTTTCAGTATTCAACTGTTTTTTGAAAATCTCGAAAATTAATTGATTCAAGTATGCTTATTTTGTTCACGAAATGCCACGGATTCTCGGATGACTAATTCATTTTTGATTTCAACTAAATCAGGATATTCATTACCTTCAATAAAATTAATCACCATATCTACTGCATTAACACCTAATTTGTAAGGAGATTGACCTATAGTTGTAAGAGGAGGTGTAACATACTGGGATAGTAATATATTGTCAAATCCAATAATTGAAAGCTGATTAGGAACATTAATACTTAATTCGTTAGCAGCTTGCAATACACCTAAGGCCATAACATCACTGGCGCAAAATACCGCAGTTATTTCTGGGTTGTTTAAAAGAATTGGGATAATGGCTTGTTTTGCCTTTTCCTCAGAAAAGTCGGCATCTACAATATAGTGTTCTCTTATTTCAATGCCTTCTTCTGATAAAGCTTTTTCATAGCCAAGACGCCTCATCTTACTTACATGAGCATGAGAGGCTCCGTTTACAAAAGCAATGTGACAATGATTCATGCGGCATAGGTATTTCACTGCATTAGTGGCACTTTCCACTTGATTCGAGGTTATAGAACCAACATTTTTACCAGTAGTTGGAGTGTCGATAACGACACAAGGAATATCGCCTTCAATAACTTCTTGTAAGTATGGGTCTTCCATTTTAACACCCTGGATTATAACTCCATCTAATTGTCTTTCAACACATAATTGGCTATAGGTTTTATTTCTCCTTTTTGATATAGTAGTGCTAAGCAGGACAAACTCGTATTCCGTAGCAGATAAAGCATCGGAAACTCCACAAAGTGTATTAAACATAAAGCTATCTTTGGCGCTTTCAATTACCAAATCAGAAACTAAAAACCCTATGGTCTTTGACTGCTTTGTGACTAAACTTCTGGCTAGAATATTGGGACTATAATTTAACTCCTGTGCGGTTTTGATAATTATATCTCTGGTATTTTCATTTACATCGTCATAACCGTTAAGTGCCCTTGAAACAGTAGTAACTGAAAAACCAGTTTGTTTTGAAATGTCTTTTAAGGTTGCCATTAAATTTAATCCTTTCTCTTAAACATAGCTATTAGTCATCTGTACCTAGCAATAATATTTCTTATCTTGCCAAAGGGAATTAAAACTCGTAAGAGTCAACAATAGTGAGGTTCTTGGCTGACAAGTACTTACTATTGAATATTGTAAATCTTTATTGAAATACTTTCAAGAAAATGTTTGGAAATATCCGAATTTTTTCAGTTTTATCGAAATGATTTGGTTAGGATAAAGTCTACAGGTAATCTAGCTCAAAACAAAACCATTGATTCCAAGACCTATATGTAATAAAATGATAATTAGGTTAACCACATGCTCTCAGATGATAGTTAACTATTAGAGTACTGGGTTTAACCTTAAGTTAGGAGGAACTATAAAATGATTAAACTTGAAGCTGTTATTTTTGATTTGGATGGAGTGATTACGGATACTGCTGAGTATCATTATCAAGCATGGAAACAACTTGGTGAGGAGCTTGGAGTTCCCATTAATCGTGAATTTAATGAAAAACTAAAAGGTATAAGCAGAATGGATTCTCTAGAATTGATTCTAAAGCATGGTAATCGCCAAGATGATTTTACAGTTGAAGAAAAGATTGCTTTGGCAACTAAGAAAAATAATCACTATGTTGAGTTAATAAAGCAGGTTACTCCAAAGGATTTACTACCAGGCATATTAGATTTTTTGAAGGAATTAAAAGATGCTAAATTAAGAATAGCTATTGCATCGGCTTCTAAAAATGCTTTTACAGTTACGAAGTCTTTAGGAGTCATGGACTATTTTGACCATATTGTTGATGCTGCTACAGTTGAAAACTCCAAACCTCATCCGGAAGTGTTTTTAAAGGCTGCAAAAGCAGTAGGTGTGCATCCTAAAAATTGTATAGGTATAGAGGATGCAGATGCTGGTGTTGTAGCAATTAATGATGCTGGTATGTTTTCCATAGGGATAGGTAATAAAGATGTGTTGAGCCATGCGGATATGGTTTTGGCATCTACAGAAGAACTTAGTTTGAAAAATCTAAGGGAATATATCAAGTTGTAACTTTTTGTGAGCAACATTTTGTGAACAAAAAAGAGATTCACAAAATGTTTCGAGAAAGAGGTGTACTGTGACTAGATTGCTAATAATCATATTGACATTATCTTTAACTTTGATTCCTGCACTTTTTGGTTCTTCTTTCAATCAAAGCACAACTAAAGTGGAAGGTGTTGAATGGGGTGAGATTTACAATAAAGTTTATAATGGAGTTCATGATGAAAGTGATTATTGTGATGATTTTATTTCCGACCAGGATTTATATATAGAGGAAGCCGGAGAGTGTCTTATTGATGAGGTTCAAGTCGAAGCTTTCGAGGAATTCTTATGGGACAACTTTATTAGTAGTGTAACTTCAAATCCACTTAATTTTAACAATTATGTCCTTAATCCTGAATACTTTGGTATTACTGAATTTGATGTTTCTTGGGATGGTTATATAACCTTGACTCGTTCCGAAGAAAGCATTGCCGAAACCCTTGACTGGATTGAAACTTTCGAATCTTTTGATAGAGAAGCCCTAACACCTTTGCAGCAGCAAAGCTATGATATCTTAGCATGGCAGGTGGAGTCTGTAATTAAATCTATGGAAGCGGAATTGTATTATTTTCGTAGTCGCTTAAAAGGAAGTAGCGGCATTCATCAGCTATTGCCACTGTTATTAGCGGAATACAATTTTAACAACATCCAAAATATAGAGGATTATTTATTGTTATTATCAGAGCTAAATGTGGTTTTCCAAGATGCAATTGCATTAGAAGAAATTAGATTAGAAAGAGGATTAGTTTTATCTGATCGCATTCTTGAAGAAATAATTGATGGAGCCAAGAGATTTATTGATAATACAAAGGATAATCTTTTGCTTGTTTCCTTTGAACTTCGTTTAAGTGAGATAGACTTTTTAACAGAGGAAGAAACCAGTGGTTTTGTGGAACGAAACAATAATATCTTTCACACTTATGTAGTCCCTGCTTATGAAAACCTAATTAGTGAACTCCAAGGCTTTAAAGGAAATAGTCAAGAAGATTTAGGAGTAATGCATTTTACAAAAGGTAGTGATTTTTACCGATTACGTTTTAGAAGTATTGGCAGTACCTATACTCCAGATCAGTGGTTTGATATTTTTGATGAACGCATTAGAGAAGTTGCTAATGCATATTTAACAGCCATGTTTTTATATCCCGACTTTTTTGACTATTTTGGCGAGGATATTCATCCTTTTGATACACCGGAAGAAATACTGGAGTTTCTTTTAGAGGAGTCGGCAAATTCTTTTGCGACTTTGCCAAGTGGAGTTACGTATGAGATCAAACGAATTGATGAAAGTCTAGGAAGCTTTGCTGCAGGTTTTTATCTAATTCCTCAACTGGATAATTACTTAGACAATGTTATCTACTATAATGCTGACTTTGCTGATAGTAATGCATTTATGTACTCATTAATGGCTCATGAAGGCATAGGACATTTACTCCAGTTTACAACTGTTTTCTCAAATGATCTTCCATATTTTAGAAAGTTAAATACTCTTGGTTTTACAGCTAATGTGGAAGGCTGGGCAATGCATGCTCAACTCTATAGTTACAATTTTCTTGATTTACCTGCTGCTCATCATATTCAGTTAGTTTTGTGGGATGAGATTACATTTCTTTTAGGTGCTGTTGTAGACGTAGGTGTAAATTATAAAGGGTGGTCTTTAGAGGATAGTCTTGATTACTTGAATAGCATTCCACTTTTTACAGACATACCTGATGAATATTTGGAGGATTTATTCTTTACAGCTGTTAGCAATCCAGCTCGTGCCATTCCCTATGCAGCTGGCTTAATTGAGATGAGGACCTTGAAAGAACATTTCCAGGAAATTTTGGGAGAAGATTTTAATCTGAAAGACTTTAACGAAGCTTTTCTTTCTAAAGCACCCGCACCATTTCCTTTAGTTAGGAAGTGGATGGAAAATGTTTTGGTACCATAGATTTCATTTTTTAACAACATTGTCAACCAAATTTGTGCTTTTTGCTTTCTCATGTTATAATGATTTAAACTACAATACTAAATCATGAAAGGACGATAATCACATGGGTAAAATAGGAGATGTTTTATTAGAAGCTAAGTTAAAGGATTTGTTGAAAGCCAAAGAAGAGTCGGAGTGCAGTGGCATTTTGAGAAAATTGTTTGTTGCTATAGGGGTCATTACCGTTGTAGGATTGATAGCATATGTTGCATATCGCTATGTTGCACCGGATTATCTTGACGAGTTTGATGATGACTATGAAGATGAGTTTGAAGACGACTTTGAGGACGAGGAGTTTTTTGCAGAAGAAGAGCCAGTACAAGTTAATTAGGTTTTTAGAAGAAATTACAAAAGGCAGGGGTTGGAGGTTTAACACCTGCTTTTTTCGTACAAGGGAGTCCAATAAATAATGAAAAAAGGTAATATATACCAAGGTTATGTAGAAAGAATAGCTTTCCCTAACTTGGGAAAAGTATTTATTCCAGATGAAAATGATTATATAATAGTTAAAAACTTAATTCCTGGGCAAGAGGTGAAAGTAGCTCTTACTAAGTATAGGAGGGGAGTTGCCAAAGGGCGGTTAATGGAAGTTGTTGAACCATCCCCTTTGGAAAGGCGTGAACCTGTATGTAGCATCTTCCCTCAATGCGGGGGTTGTACTTATCAAACCATGAATTACGATTCTCAATTGGATTTAAAAAGAGACCAAATGCTAGAAGTCTTAGATAAAGTGGCTAATTACTCATATGATTTTGGGGGTGTATTGCCTGCTCCTAATGAGTTTAATTACCGTAATAAAATGGAGTTTTCATTTGGAGACGAAATAAAAGATGGACCTCTTTCCCTTGGGTTACATAAAAAAGATAGTAGATACGACATATTAAATGCTTTGGATTGCCAGCTGGTCCATCCAGATATGACTTTAATCTTACAATGTGTCTTGGAATATTTTCAAAACCGCAATGTCAGTTACTATAAAAAAATGCAGCATGTTGGATACCTTCGGCACCTGCTACTTAGAAGAGGTGAGGCTACAGGGGAGATATTGGTAAACCTTGTAACTACAACACAAGAAGATTATGATTTGAATTCCCTTGTTTTGGCTCTACATAAGTTGAATTTGGAGGGGGAGATAGTTGGAGTTTTGCATATTTTAAATGATTCTTTGTCAGATGTAGTGAAGTGTGATGAATTAAGAATATTATCAGGAAGGGATTACCTTAATGAAAAATTAATGGGATTGTCCTTTAAGATTACTCCATTTTCCTTTTTCCAGCCAAATACCTTAGGGGCAGAAATAGTATATAATGTAGTGAGAGATTACTTAGGGGACGTAACTAACTTAACAGTTTTTGATTTATTTAGTGGCACTGGAACTATCTCACAAGTTATTGCTCCTATGGCCAAAAAGGTAATAGGTGTGGAGATTATAGAAGAGGCAGTCGTAGCTGCCAGAGAAAATGCTAAAATCAATGGTTTAGATAATTGCCACTTTATTGCTGGGGATGTCTTAAAGGTTATAGATGATATTAAGGAGATACCAGATGTAATTATTTTAGATCCGCCACGAGATGGAGTCCACCCAAAAGTATTGCCCAAGATTTTAAACTATGGTGTGGAGAAAATAGTCTATATTTCATGTAAGGTTACAAGCTTTGTAAGAGACTTAGAAATGATTCATGAATATGGGTATAAGATTGAGAAAATTGTTGCAATAGATCAGTTTAGCCAAACAGCTCATATTGAGTGCGTAACACTGCTCACTAGGATTGAAGCGACGTAGTGAGTAGATGTACTAACTATGGCAGGACTGTCCATGAGCAAGAGAGTATGCAAACTGCGATTGGCTACATGCTACGGCTGAGGCGGTTGCTTTGCTTGTTAAGAGGTGAAAGAGGATGGATAAACGCACAATAACTATAAATAATTTAAGAAAGATATACTACATTTTACTAGCCATAGTTATCAATTCAATATGGATACGCACATATGTAGGAACTGGAGGCAGCCTTTCCATTATATTGCTTATAGCCTTAGTCGCAAATATATCCTTTGTTTGTTCATACATATTACTCGAAGAATCAGATAACAAAGAATACAATATAACAAAGGGGATGTTTGCTGTATCTTTTCCCCTTCATATACTTTCAAAATTTTTGTTGTCAGAATTTGGGAATAGCTCTGGATGGGGGTATGTTACATTTTTTCTCGTAGCGGTGTTCATTGTTATTATTTATATTGTTGCATTTACTGTTACTACTATAGCTGTTTTAGTAAAAATTAGGACCAGCGAAAAGATTGAATATTTTTCAGATTCGATGGTGTCTCCTATAAATGTCTTAATTTTTTTATTTTCCTTAGCATTAATAGTTAAATCATTTTTTTCTATTATTACTCTCATTGATATGTAGTTGCTTTCAAGATCAATAGTATTCCATTTATTTGAACAAAATTCTGTAAAGAAATAATAATAGAAAACACCAACTGGTTACAGTATATTAGTAATTTACTAAAACAATGACTGCAGAGGGTGTTTTTTTGCATAGTAGCTTCTAAATTTTAGATGGGTTTAGTTGGAAGGTAAAGTCCGTTGCACAGAGCGCAACCACAATTGCAAAAAGTGTTGTGGCTTAGCTATATATCTTGTATGATGACATTATATCACAGTGTGAGATGACTCCCACTGAGATATAGCCTTTGGCGGATGGCAGAGATTTGTGTTTACAGCATCGCAAAGCTGACGCAAATCTCGCCCAAATACGCCGAGGCGTACTTGAATATAATTTACTTATTGGAGGTATAGCTATGACATATACAGGTGGAGAAATTGTTGTGAAACAATTACTTAACGAAGGTGTTCCCTACATTATCGGTATTCCCGGGCATGGTGTAATGGGTTTATTTGATGCTATTCGAAAAGAAGAAGAGGCAGGAAATATCAAATACTTGCAAGTTATACATGAGCAAAGTGCTGCTGCTATTGCAGATGGTTATTTTCGCATGACAGGCAAGCCTTTACCTGTTTTTGCATCCACTGGTCCTGGTGCACTAAACTTTAGTATTGGTCTTGGAACTGCTTATGTTGATTCTACGGCTTTTTTAGCTCTTTGTGGAGATACTCATGTCCATATGAGTGGTACTGGTGTCTTACAAGAGATTGAGCGTTATCAAGATAGCAATATCCTAAGGAGCTTGGAACCTTTAGCCAAACGAAGTTGGAGGGCAGAATCTATTTCCCAATTGCCTCGCATTATGCGTCGAGCATATAATCAAATGACTACAGGCCGGCCTGGTCCTTGTGTGGTGGCTTTGCCTATGGATGTGCAAGCAGAAGCAATGGAAACAACTTTTGTGCCTATAGCAAAACAAAGACCCGAGGCTCTTCCATGTGCGGATAAAAATTTTATTCAAGAGGCAGTAAACCTGATGAAAACCGCAAAGCGTCCTGTGATTTTAGCAGGAGGCGGTGCTCTCTCTGCCAAAGCTGGAGAAGAGATTTTGGAACTAGCCCAAAAATGGGGTGCAGGTGTAGTCACTACTTTGGCAGCCAAAGGAGCTGTTTCTGAAACTCATCCCCAATATTGCTTTCATACAGGCTCTAAAGGCACTCCCATTGGGCTGAAGGTTTGTAGAGAAGCTGATGTGGTTTTGGCTATAGGTACACGATTTGCTGACGAAACTACTTGTTCTTATAGAAAAGGGGTGTCCTTCAATTTCCCAGACACTAAACTCATTCATATTGATATTGATCCATCGGAAATAGGCAAAAACTACGGTGCTGACATTGGTATAGTGGCAGATTTAAAAGATGCATTAGTACAGATTTTGGAACTAGACCCTGATTTTCCCAAAAAGCCAGCTTACTTAGAGGAGATTAGTACTCTTAGGCAGGATTGGTTTTCATATTTAAAAGAAGTAAGGGAACAAAAAACAGAAAAATTAACTATCTCTCAGCTTGTAGGATTAATGAATGAAACCTTGCCGAAAAACACTGTCATAGCTACTTCTTCTGGAAACACTCAGGCTCAGTTATTCCAGGAATATTGTTATGATTTGCCATATTGCAACCTGACTACAGGCGGATTCTCAACCATGGGTTGGGCAGTCCCTGCAGCCATGGGTGCAAAACTGGCACATCCTGATAGGCCTGTTGTAGCCTTTCTTGGTGATGGGGATTTTATGATGACTATGCAAGAATTAGCCACAATGGCCAAATATGAGATTCCTGTAATCGTACTTTTGGCTAATAACAGTGGTTGGTTGGCCATTAGTGATCTTCAAACAGGGGCATTAGGTTTGGAGGCTGTTTTTGGAAACGATTTTACCAAAGGTGATGCACTTTATTCGCCAGACTTTCATCTCATTGCAAAGTCTTTTGGTATTGACGCTTACAACGAATCTACCCCTGCAGGTGTCAAAAAAGCTATTCAAACGGCTTTATCCAATAATAATCCTGCACTAATCCATGTGGATGTATGTAGAGAATATCCCAACTCTGGTGGACGTGCTTTTGGATGGTGGGATGTACCAATTCCTGCATATTTATCAGATAAACGAAAGAACTACGAGGCTCAGTGTAAAGAAGAAACGTTATAAATCATATTCCAAAGTTGGAAAGGATGAAACGCAATGGCAAAAATAAAAGTTGTTTTAATTGGTTGTGGCAGAATTGCTACATTACATGTGCCTGGTTATCGGGCAAATCCTGACGCCACTCTCTGGGGTGTTTATGACAAAGACAAAAGTACTGCAAATAAATTTGCATTAGAGCATGATATTCCCAAAGTATATACAAGTTTTGAGGAGGTGTTAGAGGATGAAGTAGTTAATGCAGTGGAACTTCTTATTCCTCATCATCTTCATTGTGAATACACTATTCGAGCTTGTGAAGCGAAAAAGCATGTTTCAGTTCAAAAACCTATGGCATTGAATTTAGCCCAGTGTGATGCTATGATACAAGCAGCTCGAAGTAATGGTGTAAAACTTAAGGTTTTTGAAAACTTTGTTTTCTATCCTCCTTATCAACTGGCTAAACAGCTTTTGGATGCCGGGGAAATTGGTACGCCTCAAGGAATTCGTCTAAAGATGAATAATGCTTCCTTAGGTTCTAGAAACATACCGTCACTTAACAAAGGCAAAGTAGCAAAAGTTGCAAAAACTGATATTGGTGAAACGGGTTGGGAGGTGAATCCAAAATCCTGGCTCTGGCGTTTAAATGACAGTCAATGTGGAGGTGGCCCCACTGTATTTGATGACGGTTACCATAAATTTTCAACAATCTTATATCTTTTGGGGCAAGTAGAAAAGGTTGTGGCCTGGATTGATAAGACACAGGTAATTCCAGGTGTATTTAATGATGTTCCGGCAGTTGTCATGTGGAAGCACAAAAACAGGAAAGTATACGGCGTCTGGGACATTGTAAGTTCAGATGACATGTATATCCAGAGTAAGTATTATACCTGTGACGAACAAGTCGAAATAACAGGTTCCAGGGGAATAATATGGGTTACTCGCTGTACCGCCACCCTTTTGCCTGATGTTGCTCCTGTCCTTCTCTATAAGGATGGAAAGCTTACGGAATTTTGGGATATAAAACACGATTGGGCTGATTCTTTTGAAGCATCTACTCATGATTTTATCGATGCAATTAAGAATAACCGAGAACCTGTTCTTTCAGGAGAAGCGGGACGGGAAGTGTTGAAGTTTGCATTGGCTGCAATAGATTCTTCTGCAAAAAGTAAGGAAATCTACCTGGACACTTATGAAGACAAACCCCTTGTTAAAAAGCGTGGAATGTTGAGAAATATTCTGTCTAATATTAAAAACAGAGGTGGTAAATATGAATGTTAAAAAGACTTTAGAAGCAGCGGCAGAGATTAGGAAACTCACCATTGGAGCAATGGTAGCTACTGGTTATGGTCACATTGGAGGAAGTATGTCTCTTTGTGACATTTTGGCGGTTTTATACACAGATATCCTAAATATCGACCCAAAGAACCCTGGAGACGATTACCGAGATTGGCTAGTTCTTTCAAAAGGGCACTGTGGGCCAGCTTTATATGCAGCTTTGGCATACAAAGGTTATTTTGACAAAGATCTTCTAAAAACTTTAAATCAAGGTGGCACTATGCTTCCAAGCCATTGTGATCGTTTGAAGACTCCTGGTGTAGATTTGAGTACTGGTTCTTTGGGGCAAGGTCTTTCACTTGCCACAGGAGCAGCCTTTGGAAACCGCCTCCGTGGAATCGATAGTTATGTATACGCTATTTTAGGAGATGGAGAGCTCCAAGAGGGACAAAATTGGGAGGCTATTCAATTCATTGCTCATTGGAAGATGAATAATCTAATCATTCTTGTAGACAACAACAGACGGCAATTAGATGGGTATACCAATGACATATGTGCACCTTTTTCCCTTAAAGAGAAATTTACTGCCTTTGGATTACAAGCGATAGAGGCAGATGGTCACGATGTTGTAGACATTTATAATTCCCTAAAAAGAGCTAAAAGTTTTGATAGTCCTACAGCTGTCATTTGTAATACGGAGAAGGGCCATGGGTGTAATTTCTCCGAGATACCTGAATTTAACCACTATATGGTTATTTCACAGGAAATGGCTCAATCGGCCATAGAGGAAATTGACAGGAGATTGGAGGTGAAGTTATGCAACTCTTAGCTGACATAATCCAATTGGATAAAATGGAAATGCGCACTGCATATTGCAACGCTCTTATGGAGGTAGCTAAAGAAAACCATATGGTCATGGCTGTTGATGCTGACGTACAATTTTCTATGGGAACAAAGAGGTTTTATGATGCCTTTCCTAGTCGAGGAGTCAATTGTGGAATCATGGAGGCTCACGCTATTGGCTTTTGTGCAGGATTATCCGCTACTGGATTTATTCCTTTCTTTCATGCCTTTGGTGTATTTGCCACAAGAAGGGTATTTGATCAAGTGTTTCTATCCTGTGCTTATCAGGATTTAAATGTGAAAATAATCGGCGGAGATGCAGGGGTAACAGCTACTGCCAATGGCGGTACTCATATGCCTTTTGAAGATATGGGCATTATGCGTGAAATACCAGGTATTACTATTATCGAACCAGCAGATACCGCAATGTACCTTGATGCAGTATCTGAAATGGCAAATTCATGGGGAGTGTATTACATGCGTTCATGTCGTCGGACAGTTCAGCGGATATACAATGACGACGCAAAATTTGTTATTGGGAAAGCAAATGTTTTAAAAGAAGGATTGGATGTTGCTATCATTGCATGTGGTATTATGGTGTACGAGGCTCTAATAGCAAGTGAACACCTAACTAAAGAAGGAATCAATGCTACAGTGATAGACATGCATACCATAAAACCTATAGACAAAGAGGCAATTCTTTTGGCGGCAGCTCGTTGCGGTGCAATTGTCACAGCGGAAAATCACAATGCTGTAGGGGGATTGGGTAGCACTGTAGCAGAAGTTTTAGTAGAGCATGCTCCAATTCCTATGGAACGGGTGGGTGTGTTTGAACAATTTGGCGAAGTTGGAAGTCAAGAATATTTACAGAAGAAATTCGGTCTTACAGCCTTTGATATTGTACAGAAGGCAAAAAAATGTATTAGGAGGAAAGCATAATGAGAATCGCAGTGATAAGCGAGTTTTCGGCTCGAGATAAAAATGTGCATATCCTAGAAGCTTTAGGTGATATAGATGCTCAGGTATATAATGTAGGCATGACGAAAGATGGGACAGAAAATGAACTTAGTTATATTCATACAGGACTTATGGCAGGTCTCTCTTTAGCCTCCAAAGCTGCTGATTTTGTAATAGGAGGCTGTGGTACGGGGCAGGGATTCGCTATATCTGCCATGCAATATCCAG
>JGI20163J26743_11538091_pt1 | contig 13334 bp, 13 predicted proteins | sample TergutCu122P1_FD_26743 | JGI IMG/M metagenome (IMG submission 26743) | reverse complement strand
GCCACTTGCGAAGAAGCCATAACCTTAGCAGATGAGGCAGGGGTAGAAAAGATGGTAATGCAAGGATGGTACTGGCAGGACCATGGACTATGCCAATATCATAATGACTATATGTATGACCTGATCAGCAAGTACCCTGAACGTTTTATAGCCTTTGCAAGTATAAATCCCAGAGCTGGTGTGGGTGCCATACGGGAAATGGAAAGATGTTATGAAATGGGTTTTGCAGGTATTGGTGAAATGGGTCCTGGCGGACAGGGCTGGGATTTACATGATAAAGATTTTCTAAAACTAATGGAAGCGGCGGCAAACTCCAATATGTTAGTAAATATCCATGCAGGAGAGCCTGTAGGAAAGATATATCCGGGCAAAGATCTCACTCCTATACAAGGTTTTTATGATCTTGCCAAAAGGCTGCCAAATCTAAAACTGATCCTTGCCCATTGGGGTGGTGGACTGCCTTTCTATGAGCTGATGCCTGATGTCAGCAAGGTTTTTGCCAATGTATACTACGATACAGCAGCCAGTCCACTATTATATAAAATGGACATTTTTAAAACAGTAACCGAAATTATTGGTGCCGAAAAAATACTATTTGGCTCAGACTTCCCTTTGCTAATCTACCCAAAAAAGCAAAAAGAAGCAAACTTTACCATGTTTATAGAAAATATTAAACAACAAAGTGGCTTACAAAAAAATGAACTAAACCTTATCTTTAGAGAAAATGCCCAGAAGCTGCTAGTAAGCTCTTATTAAAAACTAAAAGAAGATGCTCTCGAGAGGCGCCTTCCCAAATAATGGAACTTATGTTATTATGAAATTCAGGCAATTGGATTGCAGGGTGTGGTTGTCACCTCTACTTCAATTATGATAGGGAGGTGAGCAGAATGAGTACATATGAAGCTTTGAAAGTTATGCTTGGCTTTGGTGTGTTGCTCTTGATGCTTATTTCCTACTTAGATAGGGATAACAACAAAAAAGAGTAATCACCCTGCATTGCCCCTGCAGGGTGATTAAAAAACGTAATCACTTTTAGGTGGCAACCGCATCTTGTGGATCCGATTGCCTTCTATTCATATTATAGCACTAAAATGATGATATTAAAACCTATTAAAACAAAAATATAAGTAAAAAGCCAAAAAGCAAAGTAATCCAGGAAATCCCTTCACCATTTTACCTTTAACAATGGTGATTTTTAATTGTCAACTGTTAATTGCTTTAAACTACAGTCCATATGCCTTTGGGCAACTTTGACATTCTGCAGGCAATGGATTATTCTTTAAAGCATTTTCATATCGTTCCTGAGTTTCTTTTAATCGTACCGGGGTAGGTTCGTTATCGGCAAAGGTAGCTATTAAGATATTGTATTCCTCTAAACGGGTAATAAAATTCTTGCGAAATTCTTGATAATCTGCTCCATTCCAAATTTCTTCAAAAGTATTGGTTTTGATGTTGCCAAAGGTTTTTCTAGGCAAATCAATTTGCTTACCTTCATATATCCTTGAATTCACCTTTCTACCTAAAGCGGTGCAAGGTGTTACATCTCCGTCAGCTGTAATAAAGACGAACTTATTTGGGTCTAATTCACAGACAGGTGCTTGCTCTTTCATGTCTAATAAATAATGTCTAAAGGATAAGCCCAGATCCGATGCCAGTAATATGGAATCTATAACTATCTTCTCATGATCCTTATGAGGTTTGTCACCCCAATTAAACACCTTATTTTCGTCAGCTTCATGGCTGAATACACAATCTATATTTATAGCATACAGATCATCAGCACCTATTCTATCAGCTAGTTTAATTGTTTCCGGAAGATGTTTTATACTGTCTTTTGTAAGCATATAAGAAAGGCTTACTTTGGGATTATCTAAACCAAGTTTTTCCCGTAAGTCGATTAGATATTTTACGTTATCTATAATTGAGTTAAACTCCGAACCCACTCTAAGGCTATTATGAATATCTGCGGCATCTCCTGCTATAGATATAGAAACTAAATCTAACTTGCCATCAATAATTCGTTGAGCAACTTCTTTATCCAGTAGGGTTCCGTTAGTTGTAAAACCTACCTTAGTATTTGAAGCCTTTGCCAAGGCTGCCATTTCCCAGAAGTTTTTATTTAGTAAAGGTTCTCCCCAGCCTTGTAAATAGACCCAATTGGTCCATGAAAAATAGGGCTCAAGTAAGGAAAAATCTTCAAGGGTCATAAGTTTTGCATTTTCTTCCGGTATAAATGTTGTAGGACAAAAAGTACATTTTAAGTTGCAAATAGGGGATATGCCTATTTGTAAAGCTTCCAGAGGTCTTGTTACTTTCTTTTCCTTTATCTTTGATTTACCAAAAAAGAATTCTTTTAAGATACTCATTATAATCCCCCTTTATGTGTGCTATAAAATAATCATATTATATATTAATGATACTTTAAAAAATATTCTTTCGCAATATAATATATATTCAAGTTATTGAAAGTAAAAATCATTTATGGTAAAATAAGGTGCTAGATATATGGAACCTATGTTAGCAATAAAATTATTATTGTTGGAACAATATCTTTATTTTTGTAGTCTAAATACAATATGAAACCTACTAAATGATTTTTTAGTCGATGTTGCATATGTCAATCTGAAAATAGCATACAAACCTAAATAATAAATGAAAATTGCTCCACATATAGTTTAAAAAAGGACGGATCTATATTATTTCAGAAAAACTATCACAAAATTTGAAACACCATCTAATTATCATGTGGTTTTGTGTGCTTGCTATCTATTTGCCCTTTGTTATCATTATGATTAACAGGCATGAGGCGAGAGAAATGTCACTCTCTGCTATTAGTTCACCGGATAACATGCATTATTTGGTTTTATATGTGGCTTTTACGGTGCTTTTTTCTTTACATCAATTGCTTTTCCTTAATCGAAACTTTGCCGGTAATCATAAGTGGATTTATAATATGTCTTTATTTAGTTGTTCTTTTATTGTCATTGGTGCCTTTATTCCGTTTAGAGCAGGTGATCCGGATTTTTTCTTCTTAAATCATCTTCATACGTATGTGACTCAGGTTTCTACATCTACTTTTCTTGTTATTGGAATAATAACGTTAGTGTTATCTGTTCTTAAGAGTCGATACAAGTTGTTGCTTAGTTCGCTGTATGGGATGTTTGCCATATATTTAGTATTGGGCTTTCTCCACTTAGGGACATCAGCCAAGTTTACGTTATTGTTAACTTTGAGTTATTCTTTTGTTTTAGTCTCTACGAATACTGTGTTTTTTATATTGAAAAAAAGTTGTTCGATCAATGAAAATAGCTCGGAAAATAATGATTGTAAAGCTTAATAGAGAGGATGAGAATAAAATGAGAAAAAGTGTAATGGTTCGTGTAATTTGTCTTGCTGTTGCAGGAATAATGCTTACTAGTGCATTAGTTGTGGCGGCAGTTAATGGTTCACCATACGAAAAACTCAAAAACGCTCTTTTTGATGCAGCATCTTATACCAATGCTACAATGAAGGGGGAAATGTCAGTCAGCTTCAATGGCGAGGTGTATGAAACTGAAAGGGTGCATATGATTATAACTGAAACGGGACATATGGAGTTTCATGGTTCCTTAGAGGATCCTGATATATTTTTCTATAATTCTAACGGACTACAAATTCGACCATCCATTAAAACCGATGACGGAACACAGTGGTATACAGCGACTCTTGTTAGGGATCACGATATCTGGAGACCTATTGGAATAACACCGGAGGAACGGAATTCTGCTAGATTTCGCTTTGCAGAACTTCTTATTGATTTAATAGTAGGGGACCTTAAAAATAATCTGACTATGAGCACAAATGACGGCATTACTCGTGTAAGCGGGGCAGTAACTCATAATCAATTGCCGGAAATTATAAGACTTGGAATTGATGTGATAGTTGAGGAAAGCCAGAGATGGCACAATGGAGATTTTGGAGTTAGAGAAGATTATAGAAACCCAATGGATATCCCGATTCAGAGTCTTACCATAGACCGTATAAGAGGATATGCAGATATTAATGACCAAGGTAACCTTATATACTTAGACATTTATGCCAGTATCAATATAATAAATGTATTTGGTGACAGCAATCACGTTGAGCTTAAGATGACATTAAGTTTTTCAGAGATAGGTACAAGTGTTATACAAAGCCCTATTACCGGTGTGGCTGAGTTATTAACACCGGAGTTTATGGCAAATCAGTTTGGCACAGTATATCATCGACCTGTCTATTTTATCCTTAATGCTGATGGTAGCATTAACAGCGAAAGCGTCACTACAGCTTGGCCTGGTGGAAGATAAATCGGAAATAGGAGCTGAAATGATGCAAGAAAATGCGTTGGAACTTGAAGGTTTAACGAAATTATATAAAAACGGGCGCGGTGTAGAGGATATATCCTTTACATTAGCGCCCGGTGAAATATTAGGGCTGTTGGGTCCTAACGGATCCGGCAAAACAACAGCGATGAAAGCAATAACAGGGCTTGTGCGTCCTCAGCGTGGGAGTATTCGTGTTTGTGGCATAGATGCTTTAGTCAATCATGAAGAAGCTATGGGTAATGCCGGATGTCTCATTGAGGCTCCGGCACTTTATGATCATTTGACAGTGGAGCAAAATATTCGAATGGCCGCCAGATTCTATAAACACGTAAATAATGAGCGTGTTGATGAAGTTTTACGCATGGTGGAGATGGATAAATATAAAAAAGATAAAGTGAGAGTATTGAGTCTTGGTATGAGCCAACGAGTGGGCCTTGCTATGGCACTTTTGTCAAACCCTACCCTTCTTATTTTAGATGAGCCTGCTAATGGGCTCGATATAGAAGGTATGGCTTTTATCCGTGAGTTGATAAATGATTTGGCTAAAGATGGTATGGCAGTATTGGTTTCCTCTCACCTAGCCAATGAGATACAACAATGTGCTACAAAAATTGTTGTCCTCCATAATGGAAGAATGTTAGGTTCTGCAAGTATGGAAACGGTTTTGGAATCCTTTGCCAACCTGGAGGATTTTTTTCTGGACCAAGTCAGTAAATTCCGGGGAGGTCAAACTTCATGAGGTTATTTTTAGCTGCTTATCATAACGAATTAAGCAAATTGTTTTGGCGTAAAAAATACATAGTATTCCTTGTTATTGGCGTACTTATTTGTATCCTCTGGGCAGCGTTGGGTACCATTATAACAGGATTTATAGGACGACAAGGTGGCCTTTTTATAAGTTTGATGCCGACACCTATGGGGGTTTTGCCATTTTTCTTGCAGATTTTGCTTCCGCTCCTGATTTTTATGGGTGTTACTGATCTTATCACAACAGAAGGAACGGATAAGACAATGAAAGCTATGATATACCGTCCTGTAGAACGATGGAAGCTTTATACAGGCAAACTTTTGGCGGTGTTGACTTATGTTGCTATATACTTAGTTTGTGTATTTGTTGTAAGTATGATATTGAACCAAACATTAGGCCGTCCTCTTGGCTTTGGGGAGATTTTTACTGCTTTTGCATCGTATACCTTAACTATTCCGCCACTGGCTGTTTTAGTATCATTTGCAGCATTGGTGGCTCTTTTTGGGCGTAGTGGTACTCTGACTATGTTTATACTGGTTGTAATGTACATGATAATGAATGTTCTTCCGATAATATTCCCAATATTTACGGAACTTTTATTTACTTCATATCTTGGCTGGTACCGCCTTTGGATCGGTGCTTTGCCGGAGGCATCAAGGCTTATTCATATGTTGACTATAGTGGTAGGTTATGGTGTGGTATTTTTTACAGCGGGCAGCTTGCTTTTCGACCGAAAAGAATATTAATACTACTCTTAACTATTTTAGAATAAATATATTAGTATCTATGGTTACTGTAAAAAATAAAAGTGTAATTGTGAAATATTATGTGGGTATTTTACAATTACACTTTTGTTTTTAATCTACAATTTCCATTACCTCATCTAAAGGTTTCCTGGGGCGAGCCTGAGGAATTTCCAAAGGTACAGCTACAGGAATAATTGCAGCTAATTTTAATTCTTTAGGAACTGTTAAAAGTTTTTCAATTTCCCTTGCTGCTATATTAGGAGCAGTCATCCAGCAGGTACCGTAACCCATATCAGTGGCAGCCAGCAAGATATTCTGGATCACAGCACCTATATTTTGAATATCAGGACGAGCACTTAACCTGGTTATCTCATGAGGCCCCATTTTATCTCCAATTAATTTTTCCATAAAACCCAGTGAGTTACTGTAAAAAACATAGATTACAACAGGAGCATTATTAAAAAAAGAACTATACCGTCTCCAACCTTGTACCAACTCAGTAGCAACTTTGTATTTCTCTGTAACAGTATCAATTTTTTCTAGTACCATTTTAGAGGCCATGTTATTAAGTTCTTTGTTATAAACTACTTTGAAAAACCAGTTTTGATTATTATGGGCACTTGGTGCAAGGGTTCCAATCCTGATTATTTCCTTAATATCTTTTATAGGAACTGTGTCGGGCTTGAACTTGCGGATACTTTTTCTTTCTTCAACTACTTTTTTAAAATCCATACAAAATCCCTCCTTGAAAATATTTTAAGATAGAAATGTAAATATAGCAAACTTTGAATAGCACTTTTTTGACGCAAATAATTTTATAAAAGTAATTTTTACTTTCCATAACATGAGCAGAATAGTATAATGTTTGCGTAGCTAAAAGGAGGAAAAATAGCAGATGGAAACTTTAAGAAAGTGGTTAAAGAAAATAATGTTTAACGAAATTGTTCTGGCAATAATAATTGCCTTACTGTTAAAAAACTTTGTAATAGACAGTCGTTATATACCCAGTTCATCAATGTATCCAACCCTACAGATACAGGACAGGCTCCTTATTAATAAATTAAGCCATAGGTTTGGGGAACTGCAAAGAGGTGACATTATAATATTTAGACCTCCCCCAAGTGTACCAACCAGATCTGACCATGTTAAAAGATTAATTGCTCTACCGGGTGATATAGTTGAAGTAACTAACGGAGTAGTATATATTAATGGTGAAGCTGTTCAAGAGGATTTTATCTATGGACCTCCCAACTATGAAATTCCACCTACAGAAGTACCGGAAAACAGCCTTTTTGTTCTGGGTGACCATAGAAATTTTAGTAATGATAGCCATCAATGGGTAGATTGGGTAACAAAAGATGATGTTAGAGGTAAAGTTTTCTTTAGATACTGGCCTTTAGATAGATTTGGAAGAGTAGAGTAGGTTGGAGTAAGTTGCGGTTTAAATTGTTAATTGTCAATTGAATAAATAAGGGGGGTTACTACTATGAATGAGAATATGATTAAGCAATTGTTAGAGGATGTTAAAACCGGAAAGATGGATATTGAACAAGCCGCTGACAGATTTAAAAACCTGACTTTTGAGGACTTAGGTTATGCAAAAGTAGATCACCATAGACAACGCAGAAAGGGTTTTCCTGAAGTGATTTTTGGAGAAGGTAAAACACCTGAGCATATAGTAAATATCATGAAAAGCTTAAAAGAAAAAAGTGGCAGTAACGTACTAGCAACTAGGATTAGTAAAGAAGTCTACGATATAATAAAAGATCAGTTACCGGAAGCAAAATATTATCAAGATGCCAGAATTCTTATGATTGAGCAAGGAAAAAAACAGGTTAAAGGGCATATAGTGGTTCTTGCTGCAGGTACTTCGGATTTACCCGTTGCAGAGGAAGCAGCCATTACAGCCGAAGCTATGGGTAATAAAGTTGTACGTATTTATGATACAGGTGTAGCAGGTATTCACAGGCTTTTTGCTCAACTGGATAAACTTAATGAAGCAAAGGTAATAATCGTAGTTGCCGGTATGGAAGGGGCTTTGTCAAGTGTAGTTGGTGGTTTAATGGATAAGCCTATAATAGCAGTTCCAACCAGCATTGGTTATGGTACAAACTTTAAAGGCATTTCCGCTTTATTAACTATGCTTAATAGCTGCTCCAGTGGGGTTAGTGTTGTAAATATTGATAACGGTTTTGGGGCAGCATATTCAGCTTCCTTAATTAACCAATTAGGTGAATAAAGAGATCTTCATTTGAGATTAAAATTGCGAGGATGTTAATGAAATTGTCAATTGCCGGAGTGGAGTGAAAAAATTGAAAAAAATACTATACTTTGATTGTTCAGCGGGAATTAGTGGAGACATGACTCTAGGGGCTCTTTTACATCTGGGTATAAGCATTGATGAGATAAATACAGAGCTTGCTAAGTTGCCAATTAAGGGTTTTCAAGTAAATATACAAAAGGTTAATAAAAAGGGAGTAGAGGCTTTAAAAGTAGATGTGCTTGTAACTGGAGAGGATGCACATCACAGAGGGCTTACGACCATTAAAAACATCATAAATGAAAGTACTTTAGATGACAAGGTAAAAGACACAGCCATTAAAATATTTACTAAACTGGGAGAAGCAGAAGCAAAAATTCATGGTACTGCAGTTGATAAAATCCACTTTCATGAGGTAGGTGCCATTGATGCAATAGTGGATATAGTTGGTGTGGCAATTTTATTGGATAAGTTACAAATAGACGAAGTATATGTTTCCTCTATTCATACCGGAAGTGGTTTTGTTACTTGCCGGCATGGAACTATACCTATACCTGCACCGGCAACCTTGGAACTTTTAAAGGGCATACCTATTTATTCTACTGAAATTAAAGGAGAATTAACAACTCCTACAGGAGCGGCTATTTTAAGCACCATTGCTAAGGGATTTGGTCAAATACCATTAATGAAAGTAGACAAAATAGGTTATGGAGCAGGTACTAGAGATCTGGATATACCTAATGTTCTTAGAGTGTCTCTCGGATATTTGGAGGAAACTTCTCTTTGCTGTCAACATCAATGGGTGCTGGAATGTAATATAGATGATATGAATCATGAATTTATAGACTATGCTATGGATGCGCTTTTTAGAGCAGGTGCGAAAGATGTTTATTTAACGCCAATCCAAATGAAAAAGAATCGTCCGGCATTAAAGATGAATGTGCTTTATGATGAAGAAATAGAAGAAGAGATACTTTCAATAATCTTTACAGAAACCACCAGTATAGGAATCAGGAAATACCTTGTGGAAAAAATTATGCTTGATAGGAAAATTCAAGTTATAGAAACTTCTTGGGGTAATGTTAATGTGAAAATAGCTTATTACAGAGGGCAAGTAGTAAATGCAGCTCCTGAATACGAGGACTGTAAAAGGCTTGCAGAAAAAACAGGAGTGCCAATAAAACAGATATATTCTGAGGTGAATGTTTTATTGAATAAAAATGACTTTAAAATTTAACTTTAAGGTATTAGCAGAGTATAAAAATTAATATCACTACTGATAAAAGCTCTCCATTTCGGAGAGTTTAATTTTTTATAAAAACAAAAATACTGAGGAGAGTATATCATAAGCATATTACCAAAAATTTACTACTGGTGGTTTAATGAATATAGATAAGAAAGATTAAAAGCACAGATATTTCTGTCGAAATATAGTGAAATTTGAATGAAAATTAATGGAAAAATATTTAATAACAGGCAGAAATTTACAATGCAAAGGTTGAAATTACAAAATAAGGAAGACGTTGAGAAAGGAGGTATATATTTCTGTCTGAGTATAGGTTAAATAAAATAGATTTTATTTAAATTCAAACGGGATCTAAAATTAAGAGGAGGTAGGTTTATGTATTTAAAGAAAATAATACTAATGATATTAATATTGTTTATGATGTTAGTTGGTACCACATCTATTATTGCTAATGATAGCAATAATATTGCTGAAATTGTCGGGATAGAAATCTTTTCTGGTAGCGTAGAGGTTGTACCGGAAATATTGCCGGTAGGTGGGGTTATTTTAAGATATGATGAAAATTTAAACATTTCAATTGAAAAAGTTCAAGATCCACCAATAAGAAGAAACGCTACTTCTACCGAGGAAATTTTACCACCAATAACAAATCCCGATATACTATTCTATTATGAGCAACGTTTTGAACAGATGATAGAATCAACGAAAGATTGGCCAATAAATTATGTGGAATCTATCATACCAGATCCAACACCTGGTCTAGCTGTATTGTATGGCGATGACGGGCAAATAATTCGTTTTTGGTTTGAAGATCATACAGGAAGAGTTATTATAGATCACAGAGGAATGGTGGTTGAAGAACACGTAGGGAGGCAGTTAGATATATTACCTTTTAGTAGCGTATTGCCACTTGGAACTACTTCGCCAATAGGTGTTCATACTTGGGGAAACTTCCCAAATACATTAAGAGTTGAAAGAACTAACGCTGGAACAGCTGTTACAGGGACCGGGCGATTTACTGTATTTAGACCTGGTGTAGGTGGTTCAGGTACTGTAGGTTCTAGTGGAAAAGTATTAGAAAGAGGAGATGTAGCAACAAGGATGTCAATGGATAACCCTAGGCATAATACTGCTTTAATTGCCCGGGCTACTGATACTAATGTGCAACATATTGTACGTAAAAACGATATCGGGTCATTACCAAATGCTGTTTTAGATGTATTCTTTTGGGAATGGAATGATAGGTTTTTTGGTTATATGTAATAATGGCAACATATTCTGGATTTTATTTATTAAACTTTAAAGATTATTAGCAGCTTCCTAAGGGTAAATTGTCGAAATTCTGGGGGATATTTAAGCTGGATTTTAAGAATAATTCCTGTTATCATGAAATTAAGAAAAAAATGTCTAAACAAAACCATTGAAATACTGTAATAAAAATGGGGTAAATAGAGAATGTATAATTTGATTTCAATAAAATTCAGTTAAATATCTAGTATTGAAAAGAGGTTTATTATGAAGGTTAAGGCGAAAGCAATTTTTCAGCCAATCAATGAAAAACATTCTAACGTCTATGAAAAAGTATTGGCTGAACTAAAAAAGGGAATAATGCACGGGGATTTAAAGCCTGGAGATAAACTGCCTTCAGAAAGAGAATTGGCAGTTATACTGGGAGTTAGCAGAACGTCTCTTAGAGAAGCATTAAAGCTCTTGGAAGCGTCAGGAGTAGTAACTATAAAGCATGGGCAAGGAGTTTTTATAGCAAATAATGATTCTGATGAATATATGCAAAAATTTATATCTCATATGTTCATTGATGAAAAGAAAATTGAAGAGCTTTTTCAGATTAGAAAAATTATAGAAACTGAGGCAGCAGTATGGGCTTGCCAAAATGGGACAAATGAACAATTAAAAAAGATATATGATTTAATACAAGAAACTTTAAATGCTATTGAAAACAATACCAGAGGAGATGTTTTAGCTATTTTGGTTAAACAAGATGGAAAGTTTCATCAGTTAGTGGCAGAAGCAGCAAACAATAGTGTTTTAGAAAATATAATGAACAGTCTTTTAGATGTACTGGCAGACTCAAGGGCTAAGGCGATAAGTAAGAATAGACAAGCAAAATCTTTACAAGAACATATGAAAGTTGCAGAGGCTTTACTGGAAAGGGATGAGGAAAAGGCTAGAAAAAGTATGCTGGAACATCTGGAAACTGTTGAAAAAGACATTATTTTAAAATAAAAAGTCAAGTAAAAAAGAAATCAAAATAGGATTTCTTTTTTGCGTATAACCAGCAAAGTTAGCATGATTTTCTATTAAATATATTTATAGAGGAAGGATAAATGATGATAGTATAGAAGTATTTCTAAGTAGTGGTTGGACCACAGGCCATAGATCACAGTCTATGGTCTATAAACCATGTTTTGTCAATTAAAGGGGTATCAAAAAAAGGAGGAATATTAATGAGCACAAAAATTGCCTGGGTTGTTGATGAAGAGCAAGACAGCGTAGCAAACATTTTGAGTAACGATATAAAGAAAGGTATGGTTATCCCTGTAACTTTCAAGGGTGAAGAACATCAAATTAAAGTATCTGATGATATTCCTTACGGACATAAAATTGCAATTAAGCCAATAAAAACAGGAGATACAGTTGTGAAGTATGGCTTAAGTATTGGCAGAGCTATAAAAGACATAAATGTTGGTGAACACGTTCATATTCATAATATAGAGCCACTAAGAGGCAGAGGCGACTTAGCAGCAAAGGGAGGTACATGTTAATGACTAAATGGTATGGATATTATAGACCGGATGGACAAGTGGGAGCAAGGAACTATTGTTTAATACTCTCTGCAACAATTTATGCAAATAGTGTGGTAGAAAGGGTTGCCAATACAATAGAAGGTGCAATTCCTATTACACACGACCTTGGAAGATGTCAAACAAAATCTGACCTTAGATTGACTTATGATATCCTGTGCGGATTGGCAAAAAATCCCAATGTAGGTGGAGTAGTTATAGTAGACCATTTTAAGGAAGAACTTTGTAATATTGATGACATGGGAGCAGAAATAGCAAAATCCGGAAAACCTGTTTATGGAGTTAATATTAGAGAAGCAGGTGGAGCTATAGAGGCTACGGCAGTGGCTACTCGTTATGCTATGCACTTAACTCAGGATTTATCAAAAATGAGAAGAGAAGAAGCAGATATGAGTCAATTTTTATTAGGCTTAAACTGTGGAACATCAGATACTACTCAGGGTCTTTCAGCAAATCCGGCATTAGGATTTTGTTCAGATAGGGTAATCAGAGAAGGTGGAAGATCAATACTTGCAGAGTTACCTGAACTTATGGGAGCAGAGGAATGGTTAACTTCTAAAGCTGCTTCACCTAAAATAGCTCAAGATATTATAGATGCAATTGCCACATATGAGCAAAAGATTTTTGCTACAGGGGAAGATATCAGAGGTTCTCAGCCAACAGGAGATAACATACTTGGTGGATTAAGTACTATAGAAGAAAAGTCTTTAGGGGGAGCAAAAAAGAGCGGTTCTTCGCCTATCGTTGGTGTTGTAGATAACGCATTGCCTGTAACAGATAAAACTCCGGGTATATACTTGATGAGAACTCCGGGTCATGGAGCCGAGTCTATTACTTCCATTGCTGCAGGAGGAGCCCAGGTTCAGATATTTACTACCGGTGGTGGACATACAATAGCCAATCCAATTATGCCAACAATCAAACCTACCGGCAATGCTAATTCATGGGCACAAATGAAAGACACAATGGATGTTGATTTAAGTGGTATTCTTGCCGGAAAGATTACTTTAGAGCAAGGCGGAGACATGCTTTATAATGAAGTAGTTGAAGTATTGTCAGGTAAGCTGACTAAATGTGAAATAATAAAAGAACGTACCGGATTTGGTATCAGTAGAGCCGGTTTAAGTATTTAAGGAAACCATTAGCATTTGGCGAGGAGATTTTGAGTT
>JGI20163J26743_11538090_pt1 | contig 13334 bp, 9 predicted proteins | sample TergutCu122P1_FD_26743 | JGI IMG/M metagenome (IMG submission 26743) | reverse complement strand
CTACCGTATTGGCGTATCTGACCGGTGCCTATCGGCTTGATGACTTTTCATTTAATTTAGGCGCGCAATATAGGGATTGGGCAGCGGTAGGGCTGTTCCGGATGGATGTTTCCACCATCTGGACCTTTGCTTCTCCTTTTGCGGTAATTGGCGTGATGCTTAGCATTGTATTGGCATTACTGATCACCAACGCGTTAGATGCGATTGCCACCACTTTTGGTATTGCCAAAAATGCCGGTTTGGTAGAAAACGATGAAGATGCAGAGGGTAGAAAATATGTAAATAGGGGAGTTATCTCAGATGCTCTTTCCAGTATCGTAGCGGCAGTATTAGGTGGTTCGCCAAACACCACGGTAGTTTCCGGGTCAGCCGGGGTAAGTGTCGGAGGCAGAACCGGGTTGACTTCTTTGGTCGTAGCGGTATTGACGATTCTGTTACTGGTTGCCGGTCCTTTTGTCCGCTTGATTCCTAATGCGGCGGTTGCTCCGGCCTTGATATTTGTTGGTTGTTTGATGTTGACCGGCTTGAAGGACTTAGATTTCAGCGATATGTCTGATTATCTTCCGGCATTTATCGGCCTGGTTTTCGTGGTCTTTACCTTTAATATTGGGGTAGGGATTTGTTTGGCCTTGATTTCTCATATCATCTTGAAATTGCTTTCCGGAAAACCAAAAGAAATCTCACTAGTTTCGGTGATCGTTTCAGTGTTATTCTTATTACAATTTATCTTTTAGCCATCAAAGCAAGTTTCCCGCCCCTAAGCGTTAGCGAAGGGGCGGGATTAACCTGTCAGACTATAGTCAATAAATTGACAGTTACCCACCGCTTAGCGCTTACGCACATGAAGCGAGGGACATTTTTTGTCGGTTATACTTTCATGTTTAGGAGAGAATTATATGAAGAAAATCTTAGTTACGCTCTTGTCTGTATTCTTACTCGTTGCTTTAGTTGGTTGTCGAAATGGTGATACAGCAGAGGATTACGACCTAGTAACCGATGCCGATCGGGAGGGAACAATCACAGTATGGTGTTGGGATTGGGCTTTTAATGTGATCGCGATGGAAATAGCGGCAGAAATATATAAAGAGATTAGCCCGATGGTTGAGATTGATATTGTTGAGATGTCTTGGAACAATATTCAAACCCAAATTGTTACGGCTGAAGCGAGCGGGGATTTCGATGCTCTTCCTGACATCATGTTGATACAAAATCATTCTTTTCAGAGGCTTGTGACTAACTACCCGAATATTTTTGCCGATCTTACCGATTCAGGGATTCCATTTGATGAGTTTGCTCCGGCAAAAATTGAAATGTCTATGGTAGGTGGACGAAACTATGGAGTTCCTTTTGACAATGGCGCGATAATCATGGCGTTACGGACAGATATTTTGGAACAAGTAGGATTCACCATGGCGGACTTTACCGATATTACTTGGGATGAATTTATGGAATTAGGTTTGATTGTTCTTGGGCAAACGGGCATGCCTATGGTTAGTGTTGCCGCCGGTGGGCATTATTACCTGGCAGTGATGCTTCAATCGGCAGGGGTGAGTCTATTCCATGAGGATGGCACACCATATATTGCCGACAATGATATCATTATTGAAGTTATTGAGACATATCTTACCATGATGGAATCAGGGGTAGCATTAGAAGTAAGCAGCTGGAACGAATACATTCGCTCCTTTGTCACCGGTGAAGTGGCCGGGACGATAACCGGATGTTGGATTCTTGGCGCTATCGAATCAGCTGCCGATCAAGCAGGAAACTGGGGATTGACCAATATTCCCCGATTAGATGTTCCGGGGGGAACAAACTACTCTAGCTGGGGTGGGGCAAGCTGGGCGATAACATCTACGGCGGATACTGATCTGGCGGCACACTTTCTGCGCCATACTTTTGCCGGCAGTATGGAGCTTTATGAGCGAATTCTTCCAATTACCGGAGCAATAACAACTTGGGGACCTGTTACAGAAAGCGAGACATATGCAAGACCCCATGATTTCTTTGGGGGACAACAAGTATTCGTTGATATTGTCCGGTTTTCCCATAGTGTACCTGCCATGAGCCCAGGCGTTTACTACTATGAAGTATTTGCTGCGATAGGTGGTGCCGTAGAAGCGGTTCTTATGGGGGCTGATGTTAGACAAGCACTGCAAAATGCGCAAGATATGATAGAGTTTCAGCTCAACTAGAATACTATTCGCCGCCGCGCCTCATGGTGTAATTGAATCCCACTTCGCGCTGTTGCTGATGATAGGTAATAAACACCTCTTCCAATCCGACAATGTCTGTTGTTAATGTGATAGTTAGATCATCAAATGATACCTCAAACGGGACATTGGACTCAGCATTAGAAATAGCTTCATACAATCCCACAATATCATAACTCGCAGCAAATCCTAAACGATATTCGGGGGCGACCGAACCGCTCCAACAACTCTCTACGAAGATACGCAGAAGTTCGTTAGAGTTGGGTGCATAAATTTCAAAAAAATTCACGGGCGTTGGTTCGCCGTTGGCATCTCGTGGGTGGTTTCGACCGCAGATATGGCAGTTATTATGGCAAGCGGTTAAAACCAACAATAGTGAAAGTGCAAGTAATACCAAAATTAATCTTTTCATCGGTTTCCCTCTCCACATTTATCAGTCGTCAATAATTTATCTAATCAAGAAAAAAGACCGTTTTATCTTTAAGTCTACAATTGCTTAATTGAAGTATCTGCAGAAGTTAGAGCAGCTAAGAAGATATAGTACGAACGAAAAAGATGTCATATGCGACAATTGACTCATCAAAAACGTCCATATTGTATCCTGAGTGAAAGTGGACAAAATGTCCACTTTCACTTTTGTAAAGTACCAGTCAACTCGTTGGCCCGTCAAAGCAAGTCCCCGTCTCTTTTTCGTCACTTGTTCATATTACCGTCCATCCCAAAAAGCAACGACGATCCCCAAAATTCATATTTTGCTACGCTGTTAAAAAAACAACGCACAAAATCTTATTTCTATTAAAATAATAACACAAATCACGCCATGAATCCATGACAAGTTTGCCGAACCTAGAAGTGATTGATGAGAAGTGAAAATTGTGCTATAGTAACAACAAGAGCAGGGGGAGAAAATACGAGGAGAAATGCGATGGAACCAATTATCATAAATAAGAAAATATATGTGGTCGGGCATAAGAATCCGGACACCGATTCCATCTGTTCGGCAATTGCTTATGCCGAACTTAAAAAGATATTAACCGGGGATGAATACACTCCAAGGCGAGCCGGGCAAATCAATGAGGAAACCCATTATGTGTTGAACAAATTTGGCGTGGAAGAGCCGGAGTTGTTGAGTGATCTGCGGATTCAGATTAAAGATGTTGCTTTGGGGCAGGTAGAGTGCATTGGCGACAGCGTCTCCATCAAAGAAGCTTGGCAATTGATGGAAAAGCTTCAGGTTAAGACTTTGCCGGTGATTAAGGAGCAACGATTAATTGGCGTGATTACCAACGGGGATATTGTGGCCTCTTATATGAAGATTAACGACAGTGCCGATCTTGGGCTTGCCAGTACCAAGTATCGCAATATTGTTTCCACTTTACAAGGTACGATGATTTTGGGAGACGAAGAAGTAGAGGTATCTAAGGGCAAGGTAAAAGTGGCAGCTTCCAGTTGCGATATTATGAAGCGATTGGTGGAAAAGGGAGATATTGTCATCTTGGGTGACCGAGTAGAAGCACAACAATTGGCCATTGATTTGGATGTTGAGGTGATGATTATATGCCATAACACCCAACTGTCGGAAGATATATTAACACAAGCTAAGGCGAAGGATATTGCGGTGATTAGCACTCCTCTGGATTCATTTACGGTAGCTCGTTTGATTAACCAGAGTATTCCGGTACGTTATTTTATGACGCGAGATCATCTGTCCACCTTTCATCTAAACGATTATGTAGATGATGCAAAGGTTGTGATGACCCAAAAGAAATACCGAGATTTCCCGGTAACAAATAGGAAAGGGAATTTCATCGGTTTTATCTCTCGACAACAGCTTATCAATAGCGGGCGTAAGCAGGTCATACTGGTAGATCATAATGAGAAGGTGCATGCCATTGATGGGGTGGATGAAGCCAATGTGTTGGAAATCATCGATCATCACCGCTTGGGCAGTATTGAAACAATAGCGCCGGTGTTTTTCCGCAATCAACCGGTGGGTTGTACCGCAACCATTGTCTATCAAATGTACCAAGAATCATTAACCAAAATCAGTAAGTCTACTGCCGGATTGCTTTGTGCGGCGATCATTTCAGACACCTTAATGTTTCGCTCGCCAACATGTACCACGTTGGATGAGTATTCCGCAAGGCAGCTATCGCATATTGCAGGTGTGGATATCTCCGAATTGGCTCATGAAATGTTCAATGCCGGTAGCAATCTCAAAGGAAAAACCCCGGAGGAGATTATTCTTTACGACTTTAAAGAGTTTACTGTAAACAACACAGTCATTGGCGTGGGACAGATAAATTCACTGAATGGAGAGGAATTAGAAGAACTAAGAAATACTGTTGAATCATCCTTGGAGCGGGTACGAACAGGGCAACGATTGGATATGATTTTCTTTATGCTCACGAATATCGTAGATGAATCTACCCAATTATTGGGCAGTGGCCAAGGAACTAAAGAATTGGTACGATATGCTTTTGATTTGGGAAGTGAAGATGAGCAGCAAGTGTTAAAGGGAGTGGTATCACGGAAGAAGCAGTTGATTCCCACATTGGTTGCTACGTTACAGCACTAAACTGAGAACGCAGCGAGTTATTTTCGAGCTTAGGAAAAGCACCTTAGTGATATGGCGAAGAAAGGAGTTAAGCCATGAACAATATGACTACGAATGAGATGTTAGTGCGGGCTATCATGGAGATTAATAAACACTTGCGACCTAGTATCAAGGATATAAAAGGAGACAAGATGGTCGATGTGTTAACCAGAATCAAGGAGTTGAGTAATAAGCATACAAAAATGGTTGATTATCGCTATGGTTCAGCAATTGGGTTCATCTGTGACTCCATTATCAGTGAAGGGTGGTTGGAAGTTGAAATGGATGTAAAGGGAAAGTTAATCGAGTTTGCTGAATCTATCTACATGGGGATTAAAAAAAATCTCGAAAAAGCAAAAGAAGAAAGGAGTGACGCTATACGAGAAACCATTAGAATAAGCGAATCGATACTATCTCGTGACGGAAGGATATGATAACTGTTTAGGAGGGCACATATTAAGAGGAGTCAAAGAAAAGGAGAGATTTATGAACGGATTTATGGATGGATTTATTATTATAATTGTAGTAGCGATTGTAGTATTCATTATTCTATTTTCAATGGGGTACCGCAAAGCCAGTCCGGATCGAGGTGTAGTAATATCCGGTCTAGGGAAGAGTTCGAGAATGTTGGTGGGAAGAGCCGGTTTCATGTTCCCATTTCTTGAGAAAACAGATTACCTGTATTTAAAACAAGTTACTGTTCCGATTGTAACAAATCAGCCAATTCCGACGAATGATTTAATCAATGTTAATGTCGAAGCAGTGTTTAAAATTCAAGTATGTATCGACAATAAGGAGTTAAGGGCAAAGGCGATGCGAAATTTCTTGAATAAGCAACCGGAAGCAATCATTGCCGATACCACTGACGCCTTACTTGGTAATCTTCGTGAAATTGTCGGAACCATGAAGCTTGAAGAGTTAATCAAGGAAAAGGACAAGTTTTCCATGGCTATTACCACTGCCGCCGAAGGTGATATGAATGAGTTGGGCCTTAAAATATTAACATGTAACATTCAAAATATCACAGATATGCAAGGTATGATCGATGATTTAGGGGCATATCATGCTGAATCTATTAAGAGAGAAGCAGCAATTCAACGAGCCAATGCGCAAAGAGACGTTGCCATTGCGGCCGCGGCGGCTGACAAAGAAGCTAATGATGCGAGAGTTCTTGCGGCTTTGGAAATTGAGCAAAAGAACAATGAATTATCTATTCGGCAAGCTGAATTGAAAAAAACCGCAGACACAAAACAAGCGGAAGCGGATGCGGCCTTCCAGATTCAGGCGGAGGAACAACGTAAAACAATTGAAACCCAATCGGTTAATGCCGATATCGCCAGACGTGAGCGAGAGGCCGAGCTGGCCATGAAAGAGGTTGAGGTTCAAAAAAGACGTCTTGAAGCTGAGGTTCGTGAAAAAGCGGAAGCGGATCGATTCAGGCGGCAACAAGAAGCTGATGCGGAATTATATGAGCGTCAAAAAGACGCCGAGGCAAAAAGAGTTGCTGCGGAAGCAGCGCGCTTTGAAGAGGAACAAAGAGCTGAGGCGGTCCGGGTTGCCGGTTTGGCCGAGGCTGAAGCGATTGCAGCGAAAGGGAAAGCCGAAGCGGAAGCGATTCTGAAAAAAGCTGAGGCGATGAAGCAATTTGGTGAAGCAGCAATAACAGAAATGCTGGTGAATGTATTACCGGAGGTGGCAAAACAAGTAGCCGCACCGCTAGCCTCGATTGATGAGGTACACATTTTTGGTGGAGATGCGAACGGTATTTCAGGAATGAGCAATAATGTTCCGATAGTCATGGCACAAGCAATTGAGACCATGAAAGCGGCAACCGGCATCGATTTAAGAGATGTTATGAGAGCCCACACATTAGAAGCAAAGACTAATAGAAATATCAACCTGTCAGAGCCGCTGGTAAATTTAACAGCTCCGGTAGCGGGTTCGGGTCAAGATGAAGAGCAAGAGGTTGTGGCTGAGAGTATTCTGGAGTAAGCCGCGCCAATAAACTGAATGGATATTCGAAAATTGCTTAGTGCTATGACACTTCAAGAAGATAGAAAAAGAACTCTTAATGCGAGAGGTTTGCACTTTGTTAACTAAATGCAATCGCAGAAGGGAATGGAGTTGGCAGGTGAACTAATATACGGCGACAATTATCATTCATTAGATGCTTATGAAACGAATATTTACCGAATCGAGAAGTGATTTTACACAATTTTTATACAATTTTTATTAATTCTATTGCAAAGTGATTGGGGAAATTTGTCTAATATACCTATTGATTTAAGATTTGTTTTGGGTTATAATCACGAATGTTGTTGTTAAAGTAGGCAATAAAAAAGGAGTGCTCTTGAAAGCGTTTAAGAGCGTCTCAAAAAGAAAAGAGGAGAAAAGACATGAAAAAGAAAGTGTTAAGTATTTTGTTAGCAGCTGCCATGTCAGTGACATTACTCGTAGGTCTTACGGCTTGCGGAAATGGCAATGATACACCAGCTGATCCCCCGGCAGCAGAGGCTGATGATACAGACGCCGGTGATGATGCGGAAGCAGCTGATGGGGATGATGCCGTGATAGCAGAAGGGGATAACGTACTAACTGTTTGGAGTTGGGACCCAGCGTTTAACCTGTATGCTATTGACCGTGCCGCCGAAGTTTTCCGTCAAACAAATCCTGATTTCGAAGTAAATAACTTAGAAGTTACGGACATTGGCGAGCGGATTATTATTGCAACCCAAACCGGAGATTTGGATATGTTACCTGACATCTTGTTAATGCAAGATGGTGACTTCCTTTTGAATGTAACCGTGTTTCCGGAAATCTTTACAGATTTGACAGACTCCGGCATCGACTTTAGTCAGTTTGCGGAGAACAAACTAAGCTTTTCCACGGTAGATGGTCGTAATTTTGGCGTTCCATTTGACAACGGGGCAGCGGTATTGGCACTACGAATTGACATTTTAGAGCAAGCAGGCTTTACCCTTGATGATTTCACAAATATTACGTGGAGACAATTTATCGACCAAGGTCAGATTGTTTTAGAAACAACCGGATATCACCTGATTTCTGAGCCGGGCGGTGGGATGGACGTTTTCACACAAATGATGCGTTCCGCAGGCGTTTCATTATTTGATGGTAATGATAATGTTACCTTTGATACTGATCCTCACTTCCGTCTGATTTTTGAGCAATACATTGAATTGGTACAATCCGAAGTACTTCGTTGGGAAAACGAATGGGACGGATATATTGCCTCTTTTACTACCGGAAATGTAGCCGGTACTATGAATGGATGCTGGATCCTTGCATCAGTACAATTGGCAACCGAGCAAGCAGGCAACTGGCGGATTACAAATGTTCCAAGGATGGAAGGTATTCCCGGGGCGACAAACTATGCAACCCAAGGCGGTTCTTCTTGGGTAGTAACATCAGCTTCCCAAAATCCACAATTGGCAATTGACTTCTTAGGTGCTACTTTTGCCGGAAGTACTGAATTCTATGACATGATTTTAGGAATTGGTGCACTTTCTACTTGGTTACCGGCCGGGGATTCTGATGCCTATGCACAACCGGTTGAGTTCTTTGGTGGTGAGCCAATCTGGGCGCAAATCGTTGAATTTGCTGCTAATGTACCTTTGTCTTACACCGGATTATATTTCTGGGAAGCAAGAGATGTAGTTGCTACGGCATTAACAAACGTGCTTACTGATGGTGCTGACATTGATGCAGAGCTTGCAAATGCAAGATCTACACTTGATTTCTTAATGGACTAATATTTAAGTAAATGAATCCCTTTGACTAGGGAGTTGAAACGTGTAAAGGGGCAATGGTTGTTGTCCCTTTACGTTTTCATATGTAATCCCTGTTTATTTAAGAAGAATACGTAGGAGTTAAAAAGAGAATGAAAGTGAAGAGAAAAGGTTTAAAAAGACATAGACTAGTTGGCTGGGTATTTATCGGACCTGCCATTATTCTAATTTTGTTTTTGAGCTTTATCCCGATGTTTCAAGCGTTATTGTTATCCCTTCAAACGGGGACCGGAAATGCTTTAAGCTGGGGTGGGTTAGCAAACTATCGTCGTATTTTTGATGATCGAGTATTTCATCAAGCGATTTCCAATACATTTTTCTATCTAATTGTGCAAGTGCCGATCATGCTAATCTTGGCGTTGATCCTTGCATCGATGCTGAATAATAAAAAGCTTCGCTTTAAAGGGATTTTCAGAACTTGTATTTTTATTCCGGCCGCCACATCGTTAGTATCTTATGCTATCATTTTTCGTACTTTATTTGCCAATCATGGATTTGTAAATTATTTACTGGTAAATATGGGGATTTTGGATGCACCGTTTAACTTTTTTACTGATCCGACATCTGCCAGAATCATCATTATCGTTGCTCTGATCTGGCGCTGGACAGGTTTTAATATGATCTTCTATCTGGCGGGCTTACAAAATATCGAATATTCCATATATGAAGCAGCGATGATTGATGGAGCGAATGCAAAACAACGTTTTACGCGCATTACCGTGCCCCTATTAAAGCCGATTATACTGGTTACCACGATTATGTCTACCAACGGTACCCTGCAATTATTTGATGAGTCGGTAAACTTAACAGGAGGCGGCCCGGCCAACCAAACGATTACCATGGCACACTATATTTTCAATACTAGTTTTGAGGGAATGCCTAGGTTTGGATATGCTACAGCGATGTCATTTTTGATTCTAATGATGGTAGGTGTATTGTCATTTATTCAGATGAAAGCAGGTGGTAAACGTGACTAAATTTAAGATTACCTTACAATATATATTTTTAAGTATCGTATCATTTATGGCGGTCTTTCCTCTAGTATGGATGGGAATATCAGCCACTAATAGAAGCATTGATGTCACGGGCGGTAGACTTCTTCCGGGAACCTATTTTTTTACTAATTTGAATAATCTGATTGACTTGCAGCCGGTGGGCTCTTCTTTCATGAATTCTTTGGTGTATGCGCTCATTGTTACGGCATTGGCTCTACTGGTGAGTTCGGCGGCGGGATATGGATTTGAGGTGTATCATGATAGGGCAAAAGACATAATCTTAGGTATTATCCTGCTGTCGATGATGATACCATTTGCCGCCGTGATGGTGCCATTGTTTCGAATGTTTTCAAACGCAGGCTTCGTAGATACCATTATCGGTTATGTACTTCCATCCATTGCTACTCCGTTTTTGATTCTGTTGTTTAGGCAAGGAGCTCGCTCTTTTCCCAAGGAGATTATCGATGCGGCAAGAGTAGATGGGATGAAGGAAATGGGTATTTTCTTTTTTATGTTCATGCCCACGATGAAATCTATTTATGGAACAGCGGCAGTTATTACCTTTATGGGGGCGTGGAACTCATATATGTGGCCAAGAATAATTCTGTGGGACGAAAGTAGCATTACCATGCCGATGATGCTTTCACGATTGACACAAGGTTATGTTATTGATTTTGGAATGGTTATGCTAGGTGTATTTATAAGTACAATCCCGATGATTATCTTCTTCTTCATTATGCAGAAGAGTTTCACCGAAGGGATTACCGGATCATCGAAATAAAGGGCTCGTAAGAGTGCTGATGGAAAATCAGCCGAAGGATACGGGCAGGAATACACGAATATAAAAAGAGTTTTGAGTGCCGGCTAGAGGGTGTTCAAAACTCTTTCTTTAACTTATAGGAAATTCCTTTTAATTCCCTATAAGTCAAAAAACCGCTCCGCTCGGGATGCGCACTTCGGCGAATATGAAATAGTCGCATAAGCGACCGCCGAAGGCGCAAGAGTCTGACAAGTCAGACTCTATTGTACATTTATAATTCAGACAATTTTCTGTCGATGTTCCTTGTTTGAGAACGGTCAGATCGCAAGATCGATCATACTACTATGTCTGACAGCTCATCGGAGCAGCTCCATCGCCAATATCAACGGTATAAAAATCAGCTTTTTTTCCGGTCTTTTTCTGATATCCTTGGCCGACTATTTGAATAAAGCTGTCTACGGCATCATTTTTCACAATACTTACAGTGCAACCACCAAAACCACCACCGGTAATCCGTGAGCCAATCACGCCGGGGATGTCCCATGCTAATTCAACCAGTATATCTACTTCCGGGCAGGATACTTGGTAATCATCCCGCAAGGAGATATGAGATTGATTCATCAGTTTGCCAAAGGTTTCAACATCTCCGGCGTTTAGTGCTTCGACGGCGGCGATAGTACGCTGATTTTCATAGACGGCATGTTTCGCGCGTTTGCTTTTGATAGAATCGGTTATAACTTGTTTGTGTTGTTCAAATGTTTCGATATCTAAAGCACCCAACGAAGGGGTGTCCACAACAGTTTGCAGTAAAGCTAGCGCCTCATTACATTCCTGCCGACGAGTGTTATACTCAGAATCTACTAAACTATGTTTTACATTACTGTTGACGATGATGATTTTGGCATCGGTTAGATTGATGGGAGCATACTCATAATGTAAGTCACTGGTGTCTAAAAAGATTGCATGATCTTTTTTCCCCATGGCGATGACGAACTGATCCATGATACCGCAATTCATATTACAGAAATTATTTTCAGCATACTGCCCAAAGAGGGCGATGTCTATCATGGAGAGTTTTTCCATGTCAAATAACGTTTTCAGAATTAATCCGGTCAACACTTCAATCGAAGCGGAGGAGGAAAGCCCGGCACCGTTGGGAATATTACCCCAAATGGCCATCTCAAAACCGGAAGAAATGGGGAATCCTTTCTCAAAAAAGGTCCACACTACCCCTAACGGATAGTTCGCCCAACCATACTTAGATTGATTGGTGAGCTCATCTAAAGAAACCTCCACGACTCCGACCCTATCTAGGTTCATGGAATAAAAACGCATAATCCGATCATTTCGTTTGCGAGCCACCCCCCATGTACCCATAGTTAGCGCACATGGAAAAACATGACCGCCATTGTAGTCAGTATGTTCGCCGATCAAGTTTACTCGCCCGGGAGCAAAAAAGCATTGGATATCATTGGATTCGCCGAATAGTTCGGTGAATTTTTTGAATAATTGATCTTTCATGGTGTGCTTCTCCTTTTGATTGGAATAGTTTTCTATCCATAAGTATATATGAGGGTTGAACAAAAGTAAATCAAAAAATGCTGTTGCAAATGGGATAAGCAATGGTATATAATGAGAGGGACATATGTTCGGGGCTGAGAATGAAGCAAGGTATCTTCGAATGTCACACGAACTAGTATAGCGTAATCTAATTCCCTTTATGATTTAACGCAGAATGTGTTTTCATCTGTAAGGCGGCGGAATGAGGCGTAGCGGAATCTACGGCTACCTACGACAACGATGTCAGATGGAAAATAAGGCCAAGTTAACATAAAGGGAATTAGATTACGCTATACTAGTATTGAACTTTAGTACAAGATAAATAAAAGGAGTACCCATGGACTTATTTGATTACATCCGAGAAACAAACCAGGAAAAGGAATCGCCGCTGGCGTCTCGTTTAAGGCCCACAACCTTAGAAGAGGTGGTCGGGCAACAGCACATTATTGGTAAGGATAAACTTCTTTATCGAGCTATTCAAGCGGATAAATTAGGGTCGCTTATTTTCTATGGACCGCCGGGTACCGGAAAAACTACCTTAGCAAAGGTAATCGCCAACACCACCCAATCAGAATTTCGCCAAATAAATGCCACCACTGCCGGGAAAAAAGACATGGAGGCAGTGGTCCAAGAGGCTAAAAATCTACTGGGTATGTATCAAAAGAAAACGATTCTTTTTATCGATGAGATTCATCGGTTTAATAAAGGTCAGCAAGATTATCTCTTGCCTTTTGTTGAGGATGGTACTATTACTTTAATCGGTGCCACTACGGAAAATCCATATTTCGAAGTGAATCAAGCTTTGTTATCACGCTCCAATTTGTTTGAATTACAACCCTTAACCAAAGATGATGTAAAGCAACTATTGCAACGAGCAGTTTCCGACAAGGAAAAAGGGATGGGTAGCTTTAATGCAATAATCAGTGAGGAAGGGCTAGAATTTCTGGCAGATATCGCCGGGGGAGATGGGCGCAGCGCTTTAAACGCCATAGAATTAGGAATTCTAACCACTCCTCGTAGTGATGATGGCAAGATTCACATTAACCTCACAGTAGCGGAAGAGTGTATTCAAAAACGAGCAGTACGATATGATAAAAAGGGTGATAATCACTACGACACCATTTCTGCCTTTATTAAAAGTATGCGCGGATCGGATCCGGATGCCACTGCCTATTATCTCTCAAAGATGCTTTATGCCGGTGAGGATGTTAAATTTATCGCTCGGCGGATTATGATTCATGCTGCCGAGGATGTGGGGAATGCGGATCCGATGGCACTGACCGTAGCGGTAGCAGCAGCAGGAGCGGTGGAGCGAATTGGGATGCCGGAAGGGCATATTATCTTGATGCAGGCAGCTTTGTATGTGGCTTGTGCGCCTAAGAGTAATTCAGTAGTTGCCGCGGT
>JGI20163J26743_11538093_pt1 | contig 13402 bp, 10 predicted proteins | sample TergutCu122P1_FD_26743 | JGI IMG/M metagenome (IMG submission 26743) | reverse complement strand
GATGACCTAAGCATCGAAATTGAAGAATCAGAACTCAGCATTGATGAGCCGCAGCAGGATGACCTAAGCATCGAAATTGAAGAATCAGAACTCAGCATTGACGAACCTCAGCAGGATGACCTAAGCATCGAAATTGAAGAATCAGAACTCAGCATTGACGAACCTCAGCAGGATGACCTAAGCATCGAAATTGAAGAACAAGAGCTCAGCATCGACGAACCTCAAGACGATGAGATTGAAGGAAAAGTAGAATTCAACATCGAAGACTCGGAACTCAACATCAATGAGTCGCAAGATGATATTGTAGCTATCGAAATAGATTCAATCATGAATGTAGATGAACAAGCTGATTGGACTAAGCGCAGACAAGAGACTATAGATAAGGTTGTTTTACAGGAATCTGCATACGAAGAAAATAAAAAAGAACTTGCATTTCTTGATGGAAAATTAGATGAGACTTCTGAAACTGAAAAAGAAATAACCGAGAAAGACTTTGAAGAGATAGACCTCAGCAGTCTGGACGAAGAAATAAAAGAAGATTTAGAAAAAGATTTTATTGACGAAGAAATTACAGCCGATGAAACTTCGCTGGAAGAATCTGAACTCAGTATTGACGAGCCTCAGGATGATGAGCTAAGTATCGAAATTGAAGAACCAGAGCTCAGCGTTGATGAGCCGCAAGACGAAATATCGCAAGACGAAGAAGTCATTGAAATAGAAGAACCAGAACTCAGTATTGACGAACCTCAGGATGATGAGATCATCGAAGTAGAAGAACCTAAAGCAAAAAAGGCTCCGACGCCAAAACAAAAGCAAAAAGAACCAAAGCCAACAGAAGCAGATGAAGCTATTGATAGTATCCCTGATGATCTTAAGACAGAGATAAAATCTGTGCTCGTATATCTTGATCAGCTCCTGGAAGCACTTCCTGATAAAAAGATAGATGAATTTGCAAAATCAGAACATTTTAAAACTTATAAAAAACTATTTAAAGAGTTGGGTTTAATGTAAATGGGTTTACTTGAAAAAATTATAAACAAACAGATTCAGGAAGAAAAAAAAACATATACCCGAGCTGAAATACAAAGTTTATTAAGAAAAGCAGAACAGGTCTTAACCGGAGGGTCTGACAATATACGAATAGACAAAAAAAAAACAGTAAATAACTTTACTTCTGCCATAAAAGATTTTAAAAAGAAAAAGAAGAATCTTTCAGTCCCATTGGATATTTTCAATTTATTTTTGGAGAATTTCAAGCTAACAAAAGGGGCTCTTTTTATACTAAATCAGGCATCTGAAAATTTTACAGTCTGGGCACTAGCAGGCTATGATTACACTACTGCAAACAGATTGCGAATTCCCGATCATGATGCAAAAGATATCTTTGGCGAAGAAAGAAAATCAATACTATTAAATGGCAATTTATTGCAGAAAATAAGTAAGTATTTTTCTTCCAGAGAATTTTCCAATCTAAATTCGGCTCTTTTTATACCATTTTTTACACGCAACAATGACTTATTTGCATTTCTTATGTTTTCACAATCTATCGATGACGATGAAACTTTTTCCGATATTTTAAGCCATTATGATGTTTTTTATTCTACTATTAACAGTGCCCTTCTCCACTTTTTTACCACAATAAAAATAAATCCAAATCATCCTGTTTTTATCCAGCAGGGAAATACTTATAACGCAATAAAAGACGCAATAGAAAAATACGGTTATTCAAATCTTTTTGTAGTATTTTTTAACAGCAGTAAATTTTTGAATTATGTATCCGGCATTATCGATACTAATTTCAAAAACAACTTTTATAACAATATTATAGATATTTTTTCTTCATTTATTTCAAATAACGGAAATATTTTTATTATCGACAATAATACAATTTCTATTTTAAAAGATGCTCCTTCTTTAAGTGATAAGGATATGATAACGCATCAAATATCTTTTTTTATAAGAAATCTTGTTACATCGGATCGAGATAATAAGAGAGTACTTGAAGAACAGAAAATTAAAGACCTTATAAGAGTTTTTCATCTGCCAAAAGAAAATGATGCCCTAAAACAGTTCTTAAATGATTGATTTTTATTTATCAAGAACAGGCAAATTAACTGCCAATATTAATGGTAAACAGATCCATTCGGGAATTGACCCGGAAAAAGAAGCAGAAAAATATCTGTTAGCACGCATAAAAAACAGCGCAACGCCATCGTTAATTATTATACTTTTCCCAGGTCTAAACTACCTCTATAATTCATTAAAAAAATATTTTCCGAATACAGATATTATTACGATACATCTTAACAGCGAAATGTACAATAATTCTGTAGCAAATATGCAAAGCAATAAGGTTTGGCATCCGGGTTCGGAGCTGCGGTTAAAGCAGTTTCTGTATAATAATATCAGGGAAGTAGAAGTAAAAAAGGTTCTCGTCTATACATGGGAGCCTGTAGTAAAAGCATTTCCTCTGGAGGCAAAAAAATACTCAGATATAGTTGAACAGGTGCTTACAGAATACAATTCAAATATATCTACTACAAATTATTTCGGCAAAAAATATATAAATAATATTTTTAGAAATATTATTGCAATCGAAAAAACAGCAATAATACAGAATATACAGAAGCCTGTAATTATTACATCATCCGGTCCTTCTGCGGAAAATGCAATACCATTAATAAAAAAAACCAGAGATTCTATTTTTTTAATTGCATTATCATCTTCTTATTCTATACTGAAATACAACGACATAAGACCTGATATAGTAATTTCCACAGATCCAGGCTATTACGCGGCTGTTCATCTTGACTCCCTGGAAGACGATGGGCAGCTAATTTGCACAGCTCTAACAGCTAACTTTGGAAAGCATGATAAAAATCCATTTCTTGTGATAAATCAGGGAACATTTATTGAAAATTACTTTTTGGAAAATTGCGGCATCCCGTATATAACTATTCCTCCAAATGGAACAGTGGCAGGCAGTTCATATTTTTTAACTGCTGCACTTACAAAGAGTCCTGTTATTTTCATAGGCCTTGATCTTTGTGCAAATGATATAAAAACACACTGCTCTCCCCATGCTTTTGAGAATATTATGTTCAGAAATCCGGCAAGAACAAATCCTTTGCTAGACATCTATTACAACCAGGCAGTTACAAACTATACGGTTAAAAATAATGCGAACCCGCACTGCAGAAGTTCGATGCAATTAAAAGCATATAACGGTTGGTTTAATACTGTTAATTTAGGCGAAAATTACTATCGTTTAAATCCTTCGGGAATAGAAATAAAAAAAATGAAAACACTTGATAACAAGGCAGCAGATGAACTTATCGCAGCTTCTTATCAAGATTTTTCGGGCAATGATAATTTTTACACATTGTATCTTATTGACAATAATAAACATAGAGCCAATGTTAAAAAACTTGCGCAACAGCTTATTCATAATCTTGAAGCAGATATTTCAGACTCTTTCCGCGAAAAACTTGTCGTAGAATATGATAAAAACTTGTTGTATTATTTTAATACATCAGAATATCTTGATCTTATTGATTTATTGCTGTCTAATTCAAAAGATGTTCTTAAAAAGAAATACTGCAGCCTTACAGAAGAGTGCATAACTTTTATAAAAAAAGAATTAACGAAAATAGAAAAGTATGAATGACCTGTTGTATAAAAAAAATATTCTGGCGCTCTCTTCTCATAACTCAAATCTTTCTTTGGAAATTCATTCTTTAAAACCTTTAAATAGTGTCATAACCCTGCCTGCAAAAGATGGGAATATGATTCCAGTTATAGAAAAAGGCAACACTAAAATTCAACTTCATTCCATGTATGATCCTGTTTCTGAAGCTGAAAAACTATATCAAACATCAAAAAAAGGGAGCTGCTTTATAGTCATCTATGGGCTGGGCGGCGGATACCATATTTTGCCTTATCTCAATGATGATTTTATTGAAAAAATTCTTATTATTGATACAGGAAAAAGGTATTTAAGAAAAATAATTGAAGATATAGATCTTACAGCTATTTTTACCGACCCAAAAGTAAATATATTGTTTGATCCTGATTTTGCAGAGCTCTCGGAATTTATAAGCGAAAACTATATTCCGGCGGTTTTTGGGAATTTAAATATTGTACATCTAAAAAATCGCGTGCAATCTGAGTCTCTTTTTTTTGAAAAAATAACAAATAATATTAATCTTATTCTTGATAAAGTTTTAAATGATTTTGCAAGCCAGGCGTTTTTTGGTAAAAGGTGGTTTAAAAATATTATAAATAATCTTAAATACGCGGAGGGACAGCAGGTTATTCCAAAGGCAAAACAAAAAGCTGCAATTGTTGGAGCAGGCACTTCGCTGGAAATGCAGCTAAACCATCTCAAAGAGAGTGTTGAAGACACACTTATTTTTGCATCAGATACTGCAGCAGGTTATCTTTTACTAAATGGCATAACTCCGGACTACATTATTTCCATTGATTGCCAGCATATAACTTATAATCATTTGACAGGTTATGATCTTAAAGATATTCCTGTAATTATCGAACTTGGTTCTCCGCTCTTTCTTTCCAGGTATTTTAAAAATAGAATATATGTTACATCCGGCAATCCATTGTCATGCCTTATTGCTTCCGTGTGGCGTTACTTTCAATATGTTGATACTGCCGGAGGAAATGTAAGTTACGCGGGGCTTTCAATTGCTTCGTCAATAGGCATAAATGAAATTACTTTATACGGCGTAGATTATTCATATATAAAGTATAAACCTTATGCAAGAGATACATTTATATATAAATACTTTAACAAAGACAGCATTAAAACAAATTCTCTTGAAAATTCTATTTATTCTTTTTCATCTGACAGTAACTTATACGAATGTTCAAAAAAAGATGTGTACAGTAATAAAAGAATGGATTTCTACTACAAATCTATTCTTTCGTATATCAAAAAAGAAGATATTAATGTAAAAGGCGCGCCTTTTTCTCCAAGAAAAATATATCATAAAAGTAAAAAGAAAAATACTGCAGATTATAAGTTGTTTTCTTCCGGCTCTCCAAAAATGCCGTGGAATGTTTTTCTTGAAGATTATAAGGAATCACTTAAAACCTTACCTGATTTTAAAAATCAATATAACAGATATATTACTTCTCTTTCAAAAAAAGAGCGGGAAATTTGGACAACAATTTATCCGGTATGCGCCACTTTTAGGAAAGAACTAAGAGAAAAAAACCTTTCAACTCCGCAAATATTGCACATAACAAAAGAATGGTGTATAAGCGAAATTGAAAAAGTCATTCGTGAGTAAACATAGCAAACTGCGTTTATCAGCGACTCTCGCTTCATTCGTAAATAATGCCCGCATATCCTACAAACGAGTCTGCAGGAGAAATCTCATAACTTGTTTTGTAGGTTATGAGCCTGCCTCCTTTGGCATTACTTATAGCAGCATACTGTGCAGCCAGCGCTGCTGCGCCGCTGGAGCATGACGAAAAATTACACTTGCCATGCTCTATTGCTTCGGCAATTTTAAAGCTGGATACAAAATCTATAAATTCCTTATCATTTACTTCTCTAACCCATTTTAGTCCTTTTCTTCCTTCACCATGCGGCTGAAATCCATAATTTGAGCCATAATGAGTTAAATCTACAGACCCTACTACTGCAACTTTCTTATTATTTTCTAATGCATAGTTGTGAATAGCCTCTGCGGTTTTTAAAACAATATTGTAATTCGGCGGAATTCTAAGCCAGAGAATTTTAGATTCAGGCAGAAAATATTTTACTATTGGCAGTTGAATTTCAACTGTATTATCGGAGTAAATATCTTCATGGAATTTAATTTCTTCAGATAAATAGCCTAATAATTCTATATTATTATCAATATCTCCAATTGTTGCGTCAAATAGTCTATTTTTTGCAGCAAGCGGAGGATCATTTTCTCCAAGATGCCCGCCTGCAACAACTACTGTATCTATTCCTTTGTCAAGAAATGAAAAAGCATAAAATGCTATTTCTCCTGAATAATACCAGCCTGCATGAGGCACTATAATTGCTTTAATTTCATTATTTTTTTGTTCTTTTTTATCCCACTCGGAAAATATTTTAAGAATTTCTTCTTTTTTGTCCGGATACCAGCCTGAAGGCAGGATTCTTTTTCTGATTTCTTTGCTCATAGACTTATTATAGCAAATATTATAAAAAATGGGTAAAAAAATAGTATTCACATTATATAAAATATGAGTAATAATATTAATATGAAAAAACATTATTATACAATTTATATAATATTAAGTATTGTTTTCTTTCTATTTCTTTTTTCATTTTCATTGTATAATTTAACTCAAAAATATAAATATGGCATAGAAAATGGGCAGCTTTCTTTTAACAGAATTAAAAATAATATTACTACATTATATCTTTCAAATAATGACTTTTCTTCGCCTGTTTTCAAAAATAGTATAAATAATTTTTTTAATTCCAATTTATCTCTTCAGTCAATTGTAATATATGATAATGATGGAAAAGTTGAATTCCTTCATATAAAAAACCCGCTTATTCTTGCAAAAAAACCTATAGCCACCAATGATTTTATAACAAGACCCGAATACAAATTCAATAATTTTATTTTCAACCTTTACTCAAGTTCTATCATAATTCCCGGAAATAGAAACTTAAGTATTGAAGCTGTTTATAAGGTAGTCGAGCCTTCGGAAATACTAGATATTATTAAAATAGCAATTATCTCTTTATTGGCATATATTACTTTAACCGCGTCTTTTCTTCTTTTTGTTCCATTCGGAAGCGGAAGAAAGAATTTTGAAGGGAAACAAGGCAACATTACTATACAGACCGAAGATAATAACAATACTGCAATAAAATATACTCCTTTAATAAAAGAAATTAATAAATCTATTAATGATAACATTAATAAAGAGGAACCACCAATCAGCATTTCAGAAAACATCCCGGAGATTCCTTCTGATATTAATATCGTTGAACCTCTTGATACAATTACTGATAGCGCAGTTATTATTGACCAAAAAACAGGGCTTGCAGATATTGAACATCTTAGTTCTAAACTTAGTTATGAGCTTGATAAAGCAATATCCAATGATACAGATTTATCTTTTGCACTATTATCGCTTATGTCCGGAGATAAGGACAAAATAACTGTGTTTTATGACAATCTTCCGCTGTTATTGCGCACTTTTTTCATACCTCAAATGTCATTCAGATTTTCCGAAAATAAACTTGCAATTATAATGCCGGATAAAACCATCGAGGAAAGTGTACAGAAAATAGATGAATTTGTCGTAAGGCTTAAAAATATTTCTGCAATCGAAAATATTTATGCAGGAATAAGTTCAAGAAACATCAGGATTATCTCGGCAGAAAGGCTTATAAAAGAGACAGAAAGCGCTATTTCTAAAGCAACTTCAGGACCTGACCACATTGTTGCTTTTAAGTCAGATCCTGAAAAATATAGAGAAATGATTGCAAAACAGATTTTACCTTAATTCTTCAACAATCCTTTCAACAGAATCAAGAATTCTTTCAACCCTAAAAAGCGCAGACCCATACCTATAATCACCGCCTCTAATACCAAACAGAACACTATAATCTTCAAGAAGTTTTATATCAAGAATAATCCTGCCATGACCATCTGTTTCAAGTTCTATTTCGCCATTTCTATCTATTATGTGATCTTGCGAAAAGCGGTCTCCTACCAGCGTAGCAATATTATTTAAAAGCATATTTGCACTATTTCTGTTAACAACGTTGCCGGAAGCCTCTCTCCAGTCAATAATATTATTAACAGATTCTCTTCGCATTGAAAAATCCAAAACCGAGATTACATCTGCAAATTTTTCATCTACCCTAATTCTTACAGCACTTATGGTATTGCTATTAACATCTTCGGGGAACACTCTAAGATTTCCCCAGAAATTTGCATCGCGTTGAAAATGTCTTATTATTGGAGCGCTAATAAGAAACACTTCATCGGATAATGACGTTCTTACATATTCGCCTTCTCCGACCCGAGAGGAAGGACCGGATTTCCCAATATGAAGGCTAAAAAGTTTATTACCAGTAGAATCAAAGAAAAAAGCATCTCTGCTTTTTCCATCAACAAGGTCGAATCTATCCCAGTTTCTTGGATTTGAACTCACAAGCTGGTGTTTTGTAATTCTGGAAACAGAGTCTATAAAAGCTTCAACTCTATCTGCAGATGCCGGGAATTTATTCCCATCATAGATAAAAAACCAGTTGTTATTTTCTCTCTGCAAAAAAATATATCCTTCTCGTAAATCAACTTTCATTGCAGATATTTTATTAATAAGCGCTCTATCAAATACCGGCTGCGTTGCTCTTCTTTGATAAACATTTGCGTGTGAAAAAAATGTTCCTGTAATATATGATGCTAAAAGAATGACAACAATTCCAGATAAGAGTTTTATTTTTTTCCTATATTCCATATATAAAATCCCCCTTAATTAAGTTTCCCTTTTTTTTCTTCTTATAAAACGAACAATCGCAAAAGCAATTATTGAAAGAGGTATTATTACAATATTTACAAGATATACCATTCGAATAGCAGCAGCTCTTCTTTCCGGCGCCTCTATTCTATTAAGCCTCATATCTCTTCTTGCTCTGGTTTTAATCTGTAAGAGCGATTCATCATTTGAAAGCCATTCAATTGCATTTTCAAAAAAGGCAAGATTATAAGGGCTGTCTGAAAATTCAATAATATCTGAAGCAAAATTAGAATCACTAATAACAATAATTCTTGTATTAGGGCTTGTTCTGTCTGTAAAAGCGCTTCTAAATGTTCCTGACACTACATATCCAACTCCAATTTGCCGTTGGTCATCGCCTACAAAACTCATCAAAGAGCCTACGAACTCCGGCGCTGCTGATAAATTAGTGTCAAAAGTCCAAGCCTGATCTGTTGTAGCCAGAAGTCTTTCATATGTTAAACCTTCTTTTTCTTCTATAGTAATCGAGCTTGCCCACATAAGGTCAAGTCCGGTAAATCTGCTGGTTATCGGATTGTTACTTGACACATTTTGTCCAAGAAGACTTATCCATTGAGGATAAAGTATCGGAAAAAAAGCGCCTCTTATTGGTATTCTTCTTGCAGATTTATCATGTACAAGATCGTTATTTACTGTTATCCCATGTTTTTTCAACATTTCAATCGTTGGATTATTTTCAAGTTGTGTTACAGCAAAATTAGCCATAAGGTCAACATCCACGCCATTTACGCCAAACAACACCCTCCCGCCATTCATAATATATTCATCAATAAAAAACAAATCATCTTCCGTCAAATCTCTATTTCCAATAACTGCCAAAACAGAAATAGCGGGAGGAATTTCGTGCCCTGGTCTTAAAAGTTCTATATTGTATGTCATGTCTATTCTGTCAAAAAGAAATGAATAATGAGCCTCAATACTTCTTCTATTATCCCCGATTATAAGACCCAAATTAACATCAATACCTTCAACAAGCCTTCTTATTCTGTGTGTAACGTCAAACTCCAGTGTTTCAAGGCTAAGGGTAAAAGGAATTGTTTCAAATTCATCCATATATTGTATTACAATTCCTGAATAAACAGCCGCTATAGAACGTTCGCTCCTGCTAAATACTTCAATGTGACGAGGTATTACACCAAGACTTTCTGCTCTGGCTGCCATGCCTGGAACTGCGGCAGGATCTATGGAAACCACGCTTATGCGACCCCTTGACCTTGCAGCATACTCCTGCAGAATATCCTCTATTTCCTGTGCAACAGGCGTGATTGTCCTTATTTTATCAGATATAAAATATGTAATGTGCACCCTGTCCGGAAGAGACGCAATAATTTGCCTTGTTGCTTTGGAAATAGTAAAAGCTCTGTTTTCGGTTAAGTCAATACGATTAAAAAAAACCGTACTGTTCATTGCGAGCAATATAAAAATTACACTTGTTAGTGTTATAAGAATTATTTCTTTTGTTTTATTTTTCTGCATTTTATACCTCCGTTATTTTCTTAAGTTTATGACTTTGACATTTAAGTAAAGGAAATAAAAAATAATCAGTAAAAAATATAACAAACCCCTTGTATCAACAAGCCCTTTTTTAAATGATCCAAAATGAAAAGTAAAAGATAAATGAGTAAATATTCTACTTAATGCTCCAGCCGGGTTCAGAAGAACCGCAACCTCACCAATTAGTGTAATAAAAAGCAATCCAACTACACCAAAAATATAAGCACTTATTTGATTAGAAGTTATTGAAGAAATAAATTGACCTATTGACAAAGCTGCTGCTCCAAGAAGAAAAGCTCCTAAATATTCACCAATTATTTGCCCTCTTTCAAAGTGCCCAAGCGTGCTAAGAGTAATAGGAACAAACAGCGTCATACCAAGCATTATCGCAAGCAAAGTAAGGGAACTCAAAAATTTTCCAAGCACAAGCTCCCAGTTCGTAAGCGGTAAAGTTAAAAGCAACTCTTCTGTTCCCACTTTCTTTTCCTCTGCCCATGATCTCATGGTTATCGAAGGTATTAAAATAATAAAAACCAATGGTATTAAAGCAAAGAAGCCCCTAAGACTTGCAACATTTCTTGCAATAAACTGATTAAAAAAGAGAAAATATACATTGCAAAAAAGCACAAAAAAAAGCACAACAAGGTATGCTATCGGAGAATTAAAATATGATTTAATTTCCTTTTTATATAGTCCAAGTATATTCACTTTTCATCTCCTTCTTTAGTAAGTTTAATAAATATATCTTCGAGGCTTACTTTTTCGGGAATCATGGATAATATTTTAAAGTTATTCGAAACTGCCCAATCAAATAATTCCTCACCGTCCAAAATATCATTTTTTACTGAAAGTTTAATATTAAATAATCCATTATCTTTTGTTTCAAATAATAATATTTCGTTAACTGCATCAATTTTTTCAATAGCGGATTTTATTTCGCTGCCGTCGTGCGCTTTTAAAGTAATGAAATACCTGAAATCCCCCTGCATTTCTCTTCTTATTTCTTCGGCAGTGCCTCTTGCCACTATTTTGCCTCGGTTAATAATAAGAACCTTGTTGCATACAGCATCTACTTCCTGTAATATATGAGTTGAAAGTATTACTGTTTTATGTTCCCCAAGTTTTTTTATAAGCTTTCTAATTTCAATAATCTGATTTGGGTCAAGCCCTGTTGTAGGTTCATCAAGTATTAATATTTCCGGCGAATGGATAATAGCCTGCGCAAGACCTGTTCTTTGCCTGTAACCCTTAGATATTTTATCAATCGGTCTGTGAATTACTTGTTCCAGCCCGCATTCTGCTACTACTCTTTCTATCTCTGTCTTTCTCTTTTCCTTTGTAATTTTTCTTACATCGCAAATAAATTGTAAATATTCATAAACAGTAAGATCTTTATAAAGCGGCGCCATTTCCGGAAGATATCCAATAGATTTTTTAACTTTTAAAGAATCCGAATAAACATCATAGTTATTTATCAGTGCTTTTCCTTTTGTAGGAAAGTGATATCCGGTAAAAATCTTCATTATAGTTGTTTTACCTGCGCCATTAGGACCTAAAAGTCCGACAATTTCACCGCGCCCTATAGAAAGGGATATGTCCTCAACAGCAGTAAAAGAACCATACTTTTTTTCTATATTTTCTGCCTGTATCATTTTTTATTGATACCTCCCGAAATATTTGATACTGTATCACGAACAAAAAACATCGTGCTAATCCTTATTTTTAATATTTATAATCTGTCTGTCCCGCGTAAGAAAAGTATTTGGAAAAACTGATTTTGCTTCTTCCAAAAGCCTAAACAATTCTTTGTCATTATACCTGGGACTGTAGTGAATAAGACCAAGTCCGCCGATTCCTCCGGCAAGAAGAGCAAATTTTGCTGCCTGCTTTGCTGTAAGATGCTTTTTTGCAGCAGCGCTTTCTGCAAGGTCTTCTGCAAACATTCCTTCACAAATAAATATATCAGAATCTTTAACATTAGGCACTATATTGGAAGAAAAAGCTGTATCTGTAACAAAAGAAAATTTTCTTCCGCTTCGCTTTTCTCCGGTAACCATATCTGAAGTAATTATTCTCCCATCTCCAAGCTCAACAGAATCTCCCTTTTGAAGCATTGCCCAAAGACTTCCTTTAGGTATATTTAATTCCAAAGCTTTCTCCGGATAAAAAATCCCGGGTCTTTTTTCTTCTGTAAACGAATAACCAAAACATGGTTTAGTATGGTTAAGATGAAACGCATCTATATGGTATCCATCGCCCTTGAAAACAGTACCTGCCTGATTAACTTCTATCACTTCGATTTTATAATTTATATACATATCAAGAATTTTTCTGCTTGCCTCAATATATTCACTCAATTTCGGAGGACCAACAATATATAATGGATCATCCCGCTCGACCTGGGACGAAAGCATCAGCATTCCAGGCAAGCCTGTTACATGGTCTGCATGCATATGCGAAATCAATATAACAGATATTTTTTTCCACTTCATATTCAGCTTTTTTAGAGAAACCTGCGTTGCTTCGCCGCAATCAAAGAGAAACAACTCTCCGTCCCGCCTCAAAAGAACAGATGTAAGGTAACGTCCCGGCAAGGGCATCATACCGCCGCATCCAAGTACAAATAGTTCAAGATTCATTTGTTATTTACAATATAAGCTCATGCTGCTTTTATCAAAAAAATTATTCTCTGCATATAATAAGTTTACTGTCTTCATAATCAACAACAGCAGTAGAGTGGCTTGTTATTTCTCCTTTAATAATCATTGTTGAAAGCTGATCCTCAACCTCATTTTGTAAAACTCTTCTCAAAGGACGGGCGCCGTATCTTGAGTCCCAGCCCTTTTCAATCAGATAGTTTTTTGCAACTTCCGTTACTTTTATTCCAATGTGTTTTTCAAAAAGTCTTTTTTCAAGTTCTTTAACCATATTGTTACAGATCATAGCCATCTGTTCTTTGCTAAGGCTTTCAAAAACAACTATTTCATCAACCCTGTTAAGGAATTCCGGTCTGAATATTCTTTTAAGCTCATTTAGTGCTGATGATTTAATTTCTGCATAAGTTATGTCCGCACTGTTTTTAAAACCAAGAGAAAAACCTGTAGATATATCCCGCGCCCCTGCGTTAGATGTCATAATTATTACGGCATTCCGGAAAGAAACCCTGTGCCCAAGGTTATCCTGTATTTCACCTTCTTCGAGAATCTGGAGTAAGAGGTTAAACACATCAGGGTGCGCTTTTTCAATTTCATCAAAAAGCACTACACAATATGGTTTTCTTCGAACTTTTTCTGTTAAGACTCCGCCTTCATCATAACCAACATAACCAGGAGGCGAGCCTATAAGCCGGGAAGAATTATGTTTTTCC
>JGI20163J26743_11538094_pt1 | contig 13411 bp, 10 predicted proteins | sample TergutCu122P1_FD_26743 | JGI IMG/M metagenome (IMG submission 26743) | reverse complement strand
CGAGCCGCCAGAAACTCTGATGGTCGGGTGGTTATGTATGCAGACAAGATTACAGATTCTATGAACTCGGCTATAAAAGAAACAAATCGACGTCGAGAGCTTCAAATGGAGTATAATAAAGAACATGGCATAACTCCCCAAACCATTAAAAAAGCAGTTCGTGATTTAATTAGCATTTCTAAAAAAATAGCAACAACTGAACTGCAAATGAGCAAAGACCCTGAATCTATGAGTAGGAAAGAATTAGAAAAACTAATAAAAGAAGTAGAAAAGCAAATGAAAAGGGCTGCAGCAGAGCTAGATTTCGAAAGGGCGGCCACTCTAAGAGATCAAAATATTGAATTGAAAAGGGCGTTAAACGATATAGGATGATTTTATACTCAAATGATATGAAGAAACCTCTAAAACAACTAGAGATTAAGAAAAGGCGCACTTGAATAAAATAGTTTGTGGAGGCGTGTCCGACTTTACCAGAATCGACTTAATGAGACATGAGCATTAAGACATGATTTAAAAGTCACAAAATGAATAGATAAGAGGATAGCTTTAAATGTCAAAAAGAAAAGATAACCAAACATACATAAAAGTACGAGGAGCTAATGAAAACAATCTTAAAAGCTTAGATATTGATATTCCCAGAAATAAACTAGTGGTCCTAACTGGTATAAGTGGATCAGGGAAAACATCTCTGGCTTTTGATACAATATATGCTGAGGGACAAAGAAGATACATGGAGTCATTATCATCTTATGCTAGACAGTTCCTTGGACAAATGGAAAAGCCTAATGTAGAAAGCATAGATGGCTTGTCTCCTGCTATATCCATTGACCAAAAATCAACCAATAAAAATCCTCGTTCAACTGTAGGAACAGTTACCGAGATATATGACTACTTTAGGCTTTTATACGCTAGAATTGGCGTGGTATATTGTCCCGTTTGTAATAAAAAGATTTCTAAACAAACGGTGGACCAAATGGTTACTCAGATAATGGATTTACCAGAGGGGACTAGGATTCAGTTACTTGCTCCTGTAGTTAGAGGGAGAAAGGGATTACATAGTAAGCTATTTCAACAAGCCAAAAGAAGTGGTTATGTTCGAGTTAGGGTAGATGGCAATATGTATGAGCTATCAGAAGAAATCCCCATGGACAAAAACATTAAGCATAACATTGAAATTGTTGTTGATCGTTTAGTTGTTAAGGCAGGAATCGAAAGGCGACTTGCTGATTCAGTAGAAAATGTATTAAGTCTTGCAGAAGGATTAATGACTGTGGATATCATTGATGGTAATCCTATTAATTTTAGCCAGAATTTCAGCTGCCCTGATCATGATATAAGCATAGATGAGATTGAGCCACGAAGTTTTTCTTTTAATAATCCTTTTGGCGCTTGTTCTGGATGTTATGGATTGGGGTACAAAATGGAGTTCTCCAAAGAGCTTATGATTCCTGACCCTAGTTTATCCATTGGAGAAGGGGCCATTGCTGTTTTAGGTTGGCAATCTTGCAACGATTCCAATAGTTTCACCTATGCGATTTTGAAGGCTTTATGCCAAGAGTATAACTTTGACTTAGAGACTCCTTTTGAAAATTATCCTGAGAATATAAGTGATATTTTGTTATACGGAACAGGCGGAAAGGCTGTGAAAGTTCACTATCAAGGTCAACGAGGAGAAGGTATTTACGACATTGAGTTTGAAGGCTTAATTAAAAATGTTGAAAGGCGCTACCGAGAAACTGCTTCGGAAACTATGAAGGCTGAGTATGAGTCTTTTATGAATATCACTCCATGTCCTGAATGTAAGGGAGAAAGATTAAAGAAAAGTTCCTTAATGGTAAGAGTTGGCAAGCTGAATATTGCTGAGCTTACAGCCATGTCTATTGACAAAATTGCCTTGTACATGGATAATCTTGAGTTAACCAATACCCAATTACTGATAGGAGAGTCTATTCTTAAAGAAATAAAAGCCAGATTACGCTTTCTTATGGATGTTGGGTTAAACTATTTGACCCTATCTAGATCTTCAGGATCATTGTCTGGTGGTGAATCTCAAAGAATTCGACTTGCCACTCAAATTGGTTCAGGCTTAGTAGGTGTTGTATACATATTAGATGAGCCTAGTATAGGGCTACACCAAAAAGATAATAATAAATTATTAGTTACACTAAAAAACTTGAGAGACTTGGGAAACACCCTTATAGTAGTTGAGCATGATGAAGATACTATGTTGGGTGCAGATTGGGTGGTGGACATTGGCCCAGGCGCTGGAGACCATGGCGGCCAGGTTGTGGCCCAAGGTACTGCCAAAGATTTAATGAAAAACAAAAAATCCATAACAGGTGCCTACTTAAAGGGAGAAAAACGAATTCCTGTTCCAACTAATAGAAAAGAGCCGATGGGATTTTTAGAGATAATTGGAGCCAGGGAGAACAATCTTAAAGATATAGATGCCAAAATCCCTATTGGGGTAATGACTTGTGTAACAGGAGTTTCAGGTTCTGGTAAGAGTTCACTGATAAATGAAGTTCTCTACAAATCTTTAGCTCGAAAGCTAAATCGCAGTAGAGTCATTCCTGGAAAACATAAGCAAGTATTAGGAATGGAGCAACTGGATAAAGTAATAAATATTGACCAAAGTCCAATTGGGCGAACTCCTAGGTCTAATCCTGCCACCTACACAGGGGTATTCGATTTAATTAGAGATTTATTTGCCGCCACTGCTGATGCAAGAGCCAGAGGATATAAGAAAGGCCGGTTTAGCTTTAATGTAAAGGGTGGAAGATGTGAAGCCTGTCGGGGAGATGGTATAATTAAAATTGAAATGCACTTTTTGCCTGATGTGTATGTGCCGTGTGAGGTTTGTGGGGGGAAACGTTACAATCGAGAGACTTTGGAAGTTCTTTACAAAGGCAAGTCAATATACGACGTGCTTAATATGACGGTGGAAGAAGCCTTGACGTTTTTTGAACCTATTCCATCAATTAGGCGTAAGGTGGAAACTTTAAATGATGTGGGGCTGGCTTATATTAGAATGGGACAACCATCCACCACTCTTTCAGGAGGGGAAGCTCAAAGAATTAAATTAGCTACAGAATTGAGTAAGCGCAGTACAGGTAAAACGGTATATATTTTGGATGAGCCTACTACTGGCCTTCATTTTGCAGATGTACATAAGCTAATTGAGATTCTTAGAAGGCTTTCGGCAGACGGTAATACAGTTATTGTAATCGAACATAATTTGGATGTAATTAAAACCGCTGACTACATAGTTGATATTGGTCCTGAGGGCGGCGATAAAGGCGGAACTATAGTGGCAGTAGGTACCCCAGAAGATGTAGCAAAAAATCCTAAATCCTATACAGGAGAGTACATTAAAGAAATGCTAAATAAAGCACACTAAGAGGTGATAAAGATTTTTTCGAGATATATCATGATTCAGGTACAAAAGGTTGCTAGAGACGTTGCATAAAGTTACATGGGTTTCAAGATTCTAAACTTGATAGCCTCTGAGCAGATTGGGTTTACAGGAGATGTAAGTATGATAGCAGATATTGGAATTGATTTAGGTACATCCAGCATAGTTGTCTATGTTAAAAACAAAGGAGTTGTTTTAAAAGAGCCTTCTTTGATGGCTTTTGCTCGTGACACAAATGAAATGAAAGAAATTGGTGAGGATGCCAAGGTTGCCCTTAATCAATCTACAGGAGATCTTGTGGCAGTTAGACCTTTGCAAAATGGTGTTATTACTGATTATCGAGTTGCAGAAAGGTTAATCAGGTTTTTTGTTCAAAAATCCCTTGGAAAACTTATTTTCAAAAAGCCAAGACTTAACGTTTCTATACCCAGTACCACTACAGAGGTAGAAAGAAGGGCTGTATACGAAGCAGCCAAAGCTATTGGGGCCAGAGAGGTTACCTTAGTTGAAGAGCCTATCGCAGCAGCCGTTGGAGCAGGAATAGATATTTCTAAAGCTAGTGGCAATATGGTAGTGGATATTGGAGGCGGAATTACGGATATAGCTGTGATTTCCCTAGGAGGAATTGTTGTAAAGGGTTCTACAAAAGTAGCAGGGAATGAATTTGATGCAGCAATTGTTAATTATGTAAGGAGGAAGTACGATGCTTTAATTGGTGATACTATTGCTGAGGACATTAAAATAAAAATCGGAACGGCTTATCATGATATGACCGAAGAAACTACCGAAATAAATGGGCGTGATATAGCAACTGGTATCCCTAAGAAGATTACTCTTTCATCGGTGGAAATGGCTGAAGCTTTAAGAGAGCCTATTAGTCAGATTATGGAAGCTATTGCCAAGGTTTTAGAAGAAACAACTCCAGAATTGGCCACAGATATTTTAGAAAGAGGGATGCTGTTATCTGGTGGAGGTTCTTTGATTCGTGGACTGGATAGGATTATCGAAAAAGAGATAGGGGTAAGGGCTGTTTTGGTTCCGGATCCTCTAAAGTCTGTTGTTATAGGAACAGGAAGCTATGTTTGATGTGTTTTCGACTTCTCTGCAAATGCATTTGAGGGACTGTACCTTTGGGGCACCCCTGCCATAGTGTAAGTAGAAGTAGCGAGAAAAAAGCAACAACAATGGCTTTCTTGATTGCTATTTGTGTTTCTGTTTGATAAAATGAAATAAGCAGTATGGCGATTTCGGCTTTATGAAACCAAGGCATACCTGAATGGAATCGAGACGTACTTAAAAGAGGTATATTTTTTGGAAATTGTAACTGGTTATGTAGAACATATTGTATATAGAAATGCAGAAAATGGCTACACGGTTTTTGACTTGGAAACTGATGACGGGGAAATAACCTGTGTTGGAACCTTTTCTATCATTAATGAAGGTGAACGACTGGAAATCGAGGGCGAATATACTAATCATAGTACTTACGGCACTCAATTGAAGGTTGTTAATTTTCGTGTAAAACAACCAGAAGATTTGGTGTCAATTCAAAGATATTTAGGTTCAGGAGCCATTAAAGGAATTGGGGAGGCCCTAGCTGGAAGAATTGTAAAGAAATTTAAGGAAGACACTTTTAAGATAATAGAAAATGAGCCTGAGAGATTAGCGGAAATTAAGGGTATTAGCTTACGGATAGCAAGAGAGGTTGCCCATCAGGTAACAGAGAAAAAAGACCTAAGAAATGCCATGATATATTTGCAAAAATATGGTCTAGGCACGGTTTTAGCTGTTAAAATATATGAATTTTATGGCAACGAGATATATCGAATTGTTGAAGAAAATCCCTATAGAATTGCTGACCATATTTCGGGTGTAGGTTTTAAAACCGTAGATGAAATTGCCATAAATAGTGGTGTGGCCAAGGATTCGGAATTTAGAATTAAAAGCGGAATACAGTATGTTTTAACTACAGGAACTAATGAAGGCCATACCTATCTACCTCAGGACATACTAATGGAAAAAACTAATCTTTTATTGGGATTTGAAATAAATGACTTTGATAGTTATATTATGGATCTGGCTATGGATAAGAAAGTCATTAAAAAAATAGTAGGAGAAGAATCCAGAATATATTCTGCTCATTTTTATTACATGGAACTTCATGTTGCCAAAATGCTACATGATTTGAACATTCAATGCCACATGTCAGAAGATGCTATTGAAGACCAACTACAAATCGTTGAAAGGGACAAAGACATAGCGTTAGATCCAACTCAAAGGCAAGGAGTTATTGAAGCAATCAAACATGGAATAATGATACTGACAGGAGGCCCTGGCACTGGGAAGACCACAACTATTAACGCTATTATTCGATTTTTTGAAAACGAGGGAATGTCAATAGTTTTAGCAGCACCCACAGGAAGGGCTGCAAAGCGGATGAGTGAGGCTACTGGTTTTGAAGCCCAAACTATCCATCGTCTATTAGAAGTAAGCGGTAATCCAGAAGATGATGGAAAGGTAGGTTTTCAGAGAAATAGAGAGAATCCTTTGGAAATTGATGTAATAATCATAGATGAAATGTCCATGGTGGATCTGCCTCTAATCCATGGCTTGTTATCGGCTATTATTCCAGGGACCCGATTGATTTTAGTGGGAGATGTTAATCAGCTTCCTTCAGTAGGACCAGGTAGTGTTCTAAAAGACATCATAGCGTCAAAGGCATTTCCTGTTATTACCTTGACTAAGATATTTCGACAAGCTGAAGAAAGCGATATTATTGTTAATGCTCACAAAATTAATAATGGACAGCCGGTTATATTGGATAATAAAAGTGAGGATTTCTTTTTCTTAAAACGTTATGATGCCGATACAATTATTAAAGTAATTATTAACTTAATCAAAGAAAAATTGCCAGACTATGTAAAGGCTTCTCCTTTGGAGATACAGGTAATGACCCCAACCCGAAAAGGTTTATTGGGGGTTGACCGCTTAAATAAAGTTTTACAAGCACAACTAAATCCTGGTGACGTGGGTAAAACAGAAATAGAATCTGCTGATCGTATATTTAGAGTTGGGGACAAGATTATGCAGATAAAAAATAACTACCAATTAGAATGGGAAATAAGAACTAAGTTTGGAATGGTTGTTGATACAGGGACAGGAGTGTTTAATGGAGATCTTGGCATTATAAAAAGAATTATACCTTTTGAAGAAATATTAGAGGTGGAATATGATGAGGGGCGGATAATACGTTACCCCTTTGAACTACTAAATGAACTTGAACATGCCTATGCTATAACAATACATAAATCTCAAGGAAGTGAATATCCTGCAGTGGTTGTGCCTTTACTTTCAGGACCTCAGCTGTTATTTAATCGTAACCTATTGTACACAGCAGTTACTAGAGCAAAGCGATGTTTAGTGGCGGTAGGCAGTGAAAAGGTTTTCCAAGAAATGATACAAAATGAAAAAGAGCAAAGTCGTTACACAGGGCTAAAAGATAGAATTGAAGAAACAAAGTGATGTAATATGAATGATAGTGTCAAAGATACAAGGAAGAATATTGCGAGAAAATATTCTGAAAAAATATTAGATTTAATATACCCTAGAAAATGCCCATTTTGTGACGTTATATCTGAAAAGGGTATCTGTAAATTGTGTAGGGAATCAATAAAAATCATAAAAGAACCTAGGTGTTTTCGTTGTGGAAAACCTGTAGCAAGTGTGTCCCAGGAGTTTTGTAGAGATTGTACCAAGACCTCTTTTGCCTATGAACAAGGGAAAAGCTTATATCCTCATGTGGGAAAAGTTGCTAATTCTATTTATCAGTTTAAGTTTTTTAATAAAAGAGCTTATGGTAGAGAGTATGCCTTAGAGCTAGCTAATGTATTTGGAGATGACATAAGGAAGTGGAATATAAATGTGATTATCCCAATTCCCCTCCACCCCTCAAAAGAAAGACAAAGGGGATATAATCAAAGTGGAATTATTGCCAAGCATTTAGGGGAGGAATTGAATATTCCTGTAAATCAGGAGGTTATTTTTCGGGTTAAAAAGACCAAGCCTCAAAAAAAGCTAACAAAGAACAAGCGTGTGGATAATTTAACAGGAGCCTTCGGAGTATCAAAAAAGCAGAATATAAGTGAGAATGTTTTGTTAGTTGATGATATATACACAACTGGAATAACCATCCACAAGGCGGCGAAAATTCTAAAGATTGCAGGAGCATCAAAGGTGTATTTTCTAACGGTTAGCATTGGACAAGAAACTTGATGTTATGTTATACTATAACTGAGAATGTGATGTCCCCTCCTCTAAGCGGTAGCGTAGGTGGTGGGCAACAAATCTCAACCAAATACGCTTTGGCGTACTTGGGCATAGAATAAGACGTGTAGCGTAAGGGGAACGTTTTAAAAATTGTAAGGGGTTTGTTATGTTAGATAAAGAAAAAATAAGGGTAATGGCAAAATTGTCATCTTACGAGCAGGGGCAAGGTAAGGAATATATAAAAATTGGAACATATTTTAAAAAAGATTACATAAGTTTAAATGCTTTAATAACTGTGCTATGGGTAACTTTGGGTTATGTCATGATTGCAGGATTGTATGCACTAGTCAATATAGAAACACTCTTGCAAGAATTGTCAATGGATAGATTAGTTCAACTAATTGCCATTTTTGTTGCCATCTATTTAGTTGTAGTTATTATTTTTTGTGTGATATCATCAGCTGTCAGTAGACATAGACATCAAAGAGCCAAACAACATATGAAGAGGTATTATCGTGATTTGTTTCATCTAGAAAAACTCGCCGCGAAGGAGACAGATATATAATGAAAGCTTTATTAGCCTTCCGAAAAAATGTGCAAATTCTGTATTCGGAATACTCAATGCAAGTTAACATTTTCTTGAAGTTTATCTTAGGACTTGTGGTTTTTCACACCATTAATTCGAACCTAGGATTTATGGAAAGAGTTTCAAGTGGCATGATAACCTTTGTGCTGGCAGTGATAAGCGCATTATTACCACTTATGGTGATGGTTGTATCTGCCATGGGATTGATTTTACTACATTTTAATGAGCTTGGAATTGCAGTAGTTACTATTACAGTGGTAATCTTTACCATTTTATATGTTTTCTACTTTAGATTTACACCTGGAAGGACATGGGTTATTTTGCTTGTACCTTTAGCGTTTTATTTCAATGTTCCTTTTGTTGTTCCTATAATTTTTGGATTACTAAGTGGTCCAGTTATGGTAGTACCAGCTATTTCAGGAACTATTGTATTCTATTTACTTAATTATGTACAAACAACAGAGATTTCATACTACGCTGAGGAAGGGATTGCAGAAAGTTTGGACCACATTGTTGCTTTTGTAAATACTGTTACTGCTAATGAAGAGCAGTGGCTGGTGGCATTTGTTTTGGGAGTAGGGGTATTATTAGTGTATGCAATAAGAACTCGCTCTTTTAGACATTGTTGGAAAGTAGCTTATTTGGCAGGTATTTTCTGGTCCTTTGTTGCTACTAGAATGGGGGGGAATTTCTTAGAGCTAGAAATTGATTCTACCCTTTTGTGGACCAGCGCCTTTGTAGCATTAGTTCTAGGAGTATTATTTGAATTTTTGTTTTATAATGTAGATTATTCCAAGACTCAGTATTTGCAGTTTGATGACAATGATTATTACTACTATGTAAAAGCCATACCAAAACAAGTGGCCCCGGAAAAAGGAAGAGCCACAAGAAGGTTAGAGGATAAACCTGACGGTAAGGAATCGGCTAGGAATGATATTTCCCAAAGAAGAAGTAGAGGTCCTGGAGGCGATGGCGTTCCTAGAAACGGTAAAATGACTAAAGGAAGTAAAGGACTTCAAAATGGTAGTTCACCATTAGGTCGTCTACACCCCGATCCTAGAAAAGGAGGATTGGAAGATGATGGACCAGAGCGTGGTTTACAAGAAACAATGGTAATTGGCTCTGACGAAATGAAAAAGAGTATGCCAAAAGCATCCCAGATTCGTGCTGAAACAGAAAGCATTCTCCTGACTAGAAGTCTTAATAGTGAATTTGAATTAGAGGGGCCTGAAAGCGAAAACATTAGTGAAATAATGGATCCAAAATTGGCCAATACAGTTGTGAAGGGCGAAAAGCCCCTTGGCAGAAAAAGAAGTGGGAAAACAAGTAATAAAAAGAAGGCCCCCATACGAGAAGCAAGTAAAGGGAGAAACAAAAGTAAGAAACCATAGAAACAGATAAACAGAGGTAGCAAAATGCTTCAAACAATAACTTTTCTTCTTCGTGATTTAATGGATAGACTACAAATACCAGTAATCGGTCTTATCGATATTGCAGAAGTAGTTATCATCACATTAATTATATATAGGGTAATCCTTTGGATTAAAAACACAAAAGCTTGGGTATTGTTAAGGGGCTTGCTGATTTTAGTGCTGTTTTTTGTGGTGGCTGCGGCTTTGGAAATGCATACAATAATTTACCTGTCCCAGCAGTTACTAGGCATTCTTACAATTGTTGCAGTTGTGGTTTTCCAACCAGAGTTACGCCGAGCATTGGAAAGACTTGGTGAAAAGAATTTTCTACGTACCGTTAATCCTTTTGAACCAAGATTTGAAGGACGTTTTAACAAGAAAACGTTGGAAGCTATTGTGGATGCCAGTGTTATAATGGGTGGACAAAAAACAGGAGCTCTTATGGTTGTAGAAGTAGAAACAGGTTTAGGTGAATATGCAGAAACTGGAATTACCCTAGATTGTGTTGTAAGTAAACAGGTTATCCTTAATATATTCGAAGGGCACACACCGTTACATGATGGTGCAGTAATAATTCGAGGTAATCGAATTGCCTCAGCAACCAGCTATTTGCCCTTGACAGACAATGTGCACCTTAGCAAGGATTTAGGAACACGGCATCGAGCTGCAATTGGCATAACTGAGGTTAGTGATGCATTTGTTATAGTAATTTCAGAGGAGACAGGCAATATATCTGTATCAAATCGAGGGATATTAATACAAGATGTAGATGCAAGATATTTAACTGATGAATTAAAGAAAATACAGGGTATAACTCCTGATGTAAAAAAAGCTAAAATTGGCAAAGGGAGGAAGAACCATGAAACAGTCTAATATATTTGTAAGGCTAGGAAAGAGCGTAATTAGTAACATTGGCGTTAAGCTTGTTGCTGTCCTTTTTGCGTGCGTTGTTTGGCTAATTGCCTTTAATCAACATGATCCTGTCTTAGCTGCTACTTTTCAAGACATCCAAGTAGTGTTTCATAATGAGGAGGTTATTACCAATGACGGGAAGGTATTTAAACCTCTTGATAATACTGATATTATTTCAGTTACTGTTCGAGCCCGAAGATCTATATTAGAAACTATTTCAGAACGAAATATAAGAGCAGTTGCTGATATTAGTCAAATGGAACAAAATAGTATTGTGCCAATCACTGTTTCTGTTCATGGTTATACAGGAAGAACGGAATCCGTGGAGGCTTCTCATGCAAATGTACATATCCAAATAGAGGATGTTGGTAGAGCCACATTCCCGTTGACTATTAGAACTGAAGGGAATCCAGTAGATGGGTTTGTGTTAGGAGATGTTTCGGTTTATCCAGAAACCGTAACTGTTATTGGACCAGAAACTTTGGTTAATAGCATTATCAAAGCTGTGGCTCAAGTAGATGTTACGGGATTGCGTAGCACTAGAGAGTTGCCGGCAGAGTTGATTTTATATAATTATGATGACGAAGTGGTAAGCCAATCTCCATTAAGCATCGGGCTAGGGGCAGAAGGAATTATGGTGGCAATAGATATAAAAGATACCACAAGCTTACCAGTTGTAGTTGAAGAAAGTGATGATATTCCTGAAGGATATGTTATTACAAATATCTCCGTCGAGCCTAGTTATATTATGGTGGCGGGCATGGCCGCTGTTTTGCAAGATATAACAGAAATTGAAATACCATTTAGTGCTTTAGAAGTGGTGGGAGAGGTTGGAACCATTGAAAGAGTTATAGATGTTAGAGAACATTTACCTGAAGGAATTTCTCTGGTGGATGAAAACGCTAATATAGTGCTGGTTAGTATAACCGTTGATGAATTAGGAACTAGAACAATTGAATTGCCTGTTGATGCCATATCAATTAATTTTTTGGCGGACAATTTGACAGTTTCATTTGAAGATATTGAAACAATCGAGTTGACATTTACAGGGGAGCAGAGAATCTTGAATAATCTAAATATTCAAAATGCAGTATCAATTGACCTAAGGGCATTTACTGTTCCTGGGGCAGTTCATGTTCTGCTAGATGTAGATATACCGCCAGGGGTACAAGTCATTCGAAATCCATCTATTAGAGTGGTATTGGAAAGACGCGATTAATTCAAGTACGCCCCGGCGTACTTGGGCGAGATTTGCGGAAGCCCCGCTGACATATTCATGTGCAAATCTCTGCCATCCAACCGAGGCTATATCTCAGTGGGAGATTGACTACCCACCACTGAGACTAGTTTCTTGCTCGCCACCTATAGAGGTGGGAGTCATCTCACACTGTGATATACAAAACCTGAGATGTCCCTATCTTCTAAGCTATAGCGTAAGTGGTGGGCAATAAACTTCACTGAGGAGGAAAGAGATATTGGTAAACAAGAAAGTCGTAGTAAACAATCCTACTGGGTTACACTTAAGGCCAGCTGGATTGTTCTGTAGAACTGCCATGCAGTTTGATAGTATAATAACGGTGGAAAAGGAAGGCAAAAAAAAGCATGTCACTGCAAATGCCAAAAGTGTTCTAAGCATTTTAGGGGCATGTATTAAAAGTGGTGATGAAATTACCATTGTTTGTGATGGGGATGATGAAGAAAATGCCCTAGTTGAAATGGTTAAAATTGTCGAGGAGGGCCTTGGGGAATAATGGTAAACAATAGTAGTAACATTGAAAATAAGAATAGTAAAGCAACTTTGGTTATTTTGGCAGCAGGAATTGGCAGTCGCTTTGGAGGCGGCATAAAGCAGCTAGAGCCTGTTGGCCCAGGCGGAGAAATTATCATGGATTATTCCATCTATGATGCAATTGAAGCAGGATTTAACAAAGTTGTTTTTGTTATTCGTAAAGATTTAGAAGAAGATTTTAGAGATATTATTGGAAATCGAATATCAAAAATAATAGAAGTAGATTATGCGTACCAAGAAATAGATAGCATTCCAACAAAATACCAAGAGCTACATGAAGGGCGAAAAAAACCGTGGGGAACAGGCCAAGCGATTTTAGTATGCAAAGATATTGTCAATGAGCCGTTTCTAGTAATTAATGCTGATGACTATTATGGAAGAAGTGCTTACAAGTCAGCGTATGAGTATTTAACTAAAAAGAAAACAAAGGATTCTGTAATGGACAAGGAAGTCTTAGAGATCGCCATGGTTAGCTTTGTGTTAAGAAATACTTTAAGTGAATTTGGAGCGGTAACTAGAGGAATTTGCCAAGTTGATGAAAATGACTATCTAACATCCATTGTTGAAACCAGTAACATAGAAAAGCTTGGGAAAAATGCAATTGTAAGAATGGACGATGGAGATGAGTTAATAGATATAGATTCAGCTGTATCAATGAATATGTGGTGTCTCTTTCCTGAAATCTTCCCCATGCTGGAAGAAGGATTCAATGAATTTTTGAGTAACCTTAAAGCAGAGGGTTTGGAAGAAGGATATCTAAAAGGAGAGTATTTGCTTCCAACCGTTATGGGTGATTTACTGAAAGATGGACAATTGACTATTAAGGTTCTAGAGTCTAAGGATAAGTGGTTTGGAGTTACATATAAAGAAGATAAAGAGGCAGTAATTAAAGGCATCAGCAAGTTAATAAACAAAGGATTTTATTAATATGATTCGGGTGTCAAAAGGGTGGCTGGCGGCAACGCATAAAAATATATGCGGTTTCGGAATGCTGAACTACTAGAAGAAGTCAGATTTTTCTTTTACGAAAT
>JGI20163J26743_11538096_pt1 | contig 13464 bp, 10 predicted proteins | sample TergutCu122P1_FD_26743 | JGI IMG/M metagenome (IMG submission 26743) | reverse complement strand
TCTGCATCCTGCATATTTCGCAAAATATTCATCGATGTGTGAAACATCTGTTGGTTATATTTACGTTTCGTCGCCTCTAAGGCCCCTTCATCCCTTTGAAAATACAACTCAATAATGTCTATATCATTCAACCCTTCACCTCCAAGCAAATCATTCAACTTTAGGCTAATTGCTCTCATAATTTTACAAAAACATTCTTGATTTGTAAAGCAAACCCTAGCATAGTGCTCAATGTTCCTACCGTTTACGACAACAAAAAAGGAGCAAGGTTGCATTTTTCACAAAATGCAACCAAACCTGCAACCAAACCTAATCTTTACTTTTTATTTTGACTTCACTCTTCCAACGCTCGTGCCAATGCGTTAATGGCACCATTCAACCTAACCGATACCTCCGACAATGATTTTTGTAACTGCCCTTCAGTCATCGCCCTTTGATTCAATTCTATCGTCATATTCTCCAAGTCCTGCAAACTTTGCTCTTCTTCTTGCAATAGGGTATAAAATCTTATCTCCTCTCGAGCCGTTTCCAAATAATGATTACTCCACTTCATAAAAGTCTCATGACGCTCCCCATGCAAGGCCTGAACCTGGAGGAACCTTTCCTCTATCTCTTCATTCTCGATAAATCCAATCAGAAAAGAGGCCGATTCTAGCTCTTCTTTTGTTTCTTCCATGATTCGAATCTGCTCTGCCACTAGATTTTGTCTGCTATGAATGCTGTTCATCATCTCTTCAATATAGGACAAGACTGCCTGATTGCTATCCGCCCCCCCTTCGATGATAAGGCCTCTTAACTCTCTCTCCCTTTCTTTTAAATCCTGCTTTTGATGTTCAATCTCTGCTATGGCACCCTCTCCTTCGGCGATTCGTTCATAAATAAAAAGAATTTCATCAAAACACTCTGGTTCTTGTCTACAACCAGTAAGCATGAATAAAAGGATTGTCCCTATCATTATCCAACTAAACTTTTTCAACAGACAATCCTCCTCCGTTTTCAAAGCACTCTTGGAAACTCTCTTGTTAAAACCGTTCATCATCAAAGTGATTTAAAACAAAATGTCGGTCTTCTCGATATGCTCTCATTTCATATCCTTGCTCTAGTAAGTACTCAATCAATCCCGGTAACACGATTATAGTCACTTCCATTTCGTGAAATAAGACCACTTCACGATTCCCTTGAATCTGCGACTTTGTTATTTCTAATACCTTATCGGGATCATCTGGGTGTAACCAATCCTCAGAATCCACCGTCCAATCCCACATTCGAAGCCCTGCTACATAAGCTTCCTCTCTCATGGCTTCTGTCAAACCTGCTTCAGAACCAAAGGGAAAACGAACCAATCTAGGTCTAAAGCCGATAATTTCACCTAATAGCCTCTGAGCGTCTATCATTTCTTGCACTGCATACCCTTGAGTATACAATCGTCTATAACTATGGGTCATGCTGTGAACCCCAATGTAATGTCCTTCATCAATGACACGCCGGATAATGCCATGGGTTTCTGGAGATGCGAATTCATTACCCACCATAAAGAATGTGGCCTGAACATCATATGCTCTTAAGATATCCAAAATTTGAGGGAGGTATTTACTTGGTCCGTCATCAAAAGTAAGATAAACAAACCTTCTCTCTTGGCCATTAAATCTTGCAAAAGTTTGCCGAGTCCCCATCCCAGCCGCACTTTCTCCATTGTTAAATTCATATACCAATGGTATTTCTACCGTGATTTTTTGCGCTTCAGTTTCAGACCTCATTTGGCTGGTCAAAAACCAAACACCACAAAAAAATAAGATAAACAAGATGATTCTTCTTATTCTTCTCTTTATCTTTTTTTTCTTGGAAACACGTCTTTTTCTTGGGATTTGTTGCGCCTGTTGCATCCGTTCCATGACTATACTTCCTTCAACTTTTCCGAAAACTCACCACTTAGGATAATCTCGGCAATATAAAACACATCGCCAATCATATACACACTCCAATCCTCTTCTACTTCTATTTGTAGACTACCTCCTGGCATCTGGGCGGTCACTTTGTTGCCGGTTAACCCTAAACGCCGAGCCACCGCTGCTGCTGCACAGGCCCCTGTACCGGTAGCCATGGTATAGCCGGCACCTCGTTCAAAAGACTCGATCATCACATTTTTTTCATCGATAACTTTCATAATCTCTGTATTTACTGTTTCTGGGAAGTATTTCACTCCTTCAGCAATTTCTCCAATCTTACAAACTAATTCTTTGGAGATATGATGCATGGGAATCACACAATGAGGGTTCCCTACCGATACACATGTGACTGGATACATGGTTTTTCCAAAGATCATCTCCTCATTAATCACCTGGCGCCGTTCTCCTATGACAGGAATTTCGTCACTCCAAAAGGAAACTTTGCCCATAGAAACTCTTGATTGCTTCCCATCATCACTAAGATAAGTAATCTCTACAGGACCACCATCGGTAATCAAAGTATAGTTTCTCTTCTGGATATACCCCTTGTCTTTGAGATATTTCGCAAAAATACTTACTCCATTGCCACTGGCTTTGGCTATACTTCCATCAGGATTCCATATTTTCAAAGATATTTGTCCTTCTTCCATAAAAGGACCTTCCAGCACACCATCAGAGCCTAATCCTGTATTCCGATTGCACAAAATGGCAACATTTTTCGGATTCAAGCTCAACTGATTCTCATTGGGGTCAAAAACCAAATAATCATTTCCTAAACTATGATATTTTTCAATGCTTATTTTCATTAGATTCCCTCCAAGCTATGATACGAATGGGGTAGAACTCTTGCTCATTGAACTTTTTTGTTCAATGAGATTCCGCGTGTGTTGCTCATTGAACTTTTATAATTAATTAGATTTCGCATGTTGTTATACCCTTCATGGATTATATCATAAAATACGTCCCATGGTAAAGATGTAACCTTAGAAGTCGAAGCCACACTCGAAGGGGTTATAATGCCTTGGGGCAAGCGCCCTCTGATGCGGTGTAAACTGCAATTTCACCTCTCTGGAAAGTTTGCAAATGCAATGTTTTTTGCATGGTCGGAACTTCTTTCTAAATCCGAAAGCATATCAATGAAAATCACTCCACTTTTTGGATTGCAAACCTTTGTTTTCAACCTTTCGATATGGTTCTTGGCATACTCCACAGACAGATCGTCTATGGCATCCTCCAGCCTGTCTACTTCTGATAAAAGTGATTCATCATGATTTTCATAAGCTGATAATGCATTTGTGATGACTTCTTTTGTTAGATCCGTTAATGTTTTTAATTCTTCTATAGCGGCGTCAGAAAATGTCCATTTTTTCTCTATCATCTCGATGACATATTCTGCAATATTTTCTGCATGGTCTCCTATCCTTTCGATATCAGAAACCACTCCGAACATGGCCCCTATTTTTTCTGCATCGTGTGTGGATAAAGGCATGTTGTTAATCTCCACCAATTGATGAAGGATATTCTGCTGTAAGAAATCAACTGTTTTTTCAGCTTCTAACATCTTTTTGGCTTTCTCTTCGTCTTTTTCAAAAAAAGCTTCCAAAGCCAATGCGAAATTTTCATTGGCGATTTTCCCCATGCGATTCACCTCAAGCCCTGCATTGACTACTGCAAGAGTAGGCGTTTGGGGAATCTTACTGTCCAGATAGATTAATTTCCTTTCATGAATCTGCCTTCTTTCATTTCCTTTGACCGGTACGATTTTTTGCAACAGTATTGCAATTCCTCCTACAAAGGGCAACAACAAAAGGAGGGTAGCCACATTATAAAGGGTATGGAACATGGCCACTTGACGAGCAGTATCCGACCAAGTGTTTTGGAACCACTGTAAAATCCCTGGGAATATCCAGATTAATGTTCCAAAGACTAGGCTCCCTATGATGTCATAACTAATGTGGAACAGTGCCGCTCGTTTGCTGTCTCTACTTGCTGGAATGGAAGCAACAACGGTGGTGATGCTAGTTCCAATATTGGTTCCCAAGATAATGAAAGCTGACGTTTCAAAAGGGATGGGAACCCCAGTCAGATGCATGGTTACCAAAAGCCCCATGGTGGCAGAAGAACTTTGAATTACTGCTGTGAAAAGAAAACCAGCCAACAAAGCCAAAAATGGGTTGGCAAAAGCCACTAACATGGTTTGAAAGGCCGGCTCATAGGCAAACTCTCGTAGAGGGGAACTCATGACTCGAATACTAAAAAGCAATATTCCAAAACCTAAAACCACATAGCCTATATTTTTTACATTTCTCTTTTTGAAAAAAAGATACATCACAATACCGATAAAAATAAATAAGGGTGCAACGGTGTCTATTCTAAAAGCAATCAACTGAGCGCTGAATGTAGTCCCTACATTTACCCCCATAATTACGCCAATGGATTGCACTAAAGTCATGAGCCCTGAGTTCACAAAACCAACCGTAATAATGGTCACTGCTGTGGAACTGTTAATGGCAATAGTCGCAGCTATCCCGACAATGACTGCAAAAAAGCGATTGGAGGTCGCTTTTTTAAGAATGGATTGAAGCTTATCTCCTGCCACCACTTCTAACCCTGTGGACATCATCTTCATTCCAAAAAGTAGTAAGCCTAAACCACCAACCGCCAAAAATATATTTTCTAATGCTCCCATAATTCTATCCTCCGCTATAGTGTAAGAAGAATAAGCCGTAATGCTTCAAGATTCTGCTTAAACTGACCGACCCTATCATCCCTTTGGGTCGGTTAACTTAACCTTTCAATGTTCTGCCAACACCACCTCGGCTATATTCCTGGCATGATCTGAAATACGCTCAAGATTTACAATTGTATCAAGGAAAATCACTCCCACTTCACTGTTACACATTTCACTAGATAAACGTTTCATATGGCCATTTCTCATAGACTGTTCAAGCTCATCTGTTTTACGTTCTAGTTCAATTGCTTTTTCTGCAATTTCCTTGTCATTGTGAATAAAAGCCTCTAGCGCATATTTGTAGCTGTCTACACATACCTCCACCATATGCTCCAATTCTTCCTTTGCAGTGTTAGAAAAAGTATGCTTAAGTTGGAATAAGTGTTTAGAAGACTCTGCAATATTTTCACAATAATCACTGATCCGTTCCATATCGGAGAGAACGGATAGTAGGTCGGCTACCTGCCGAACATCATCTTCATTATTGGACTTGGAACTGATCTTAACTAAATACTCAGAAGCCTCCTTGCAAAGCCGATCAATCTCTTTTTCTTCTTCCAATATTTTCTTTATATCAGAAGGACTGTTCTTAAACAACACCCTTTTGGATAAATTTAATATATTTGATACCATGGTTCCCATTCTACCCACCTCGCCAATGGTAGTTTGCAGGGCTATGGCTGGTGTTTCTAGTACTCTGTCATCCAGATGAAGTTTGTTCTCTGCCAACTCTACTTCTTCCACTCTACTGATTTTCTTGGCCAATTTCACCAGCAACTCGGAGAATGGATAGAGGATCATCAGCGCCCCTACATTAAAGATGGTGTGAACCAAACTGATTTGAGTTTGTGTAATCGTACTGCTTGCTAGGGCAGGATTCACTACATTGAATATAACCATAGCCACCACCACAAAGATAATGGTCCCAAACACACTAAACAATAAATGCATCAACGCCGCCGTTTTTGCTGCTTTTTTTGCCCCTATACTGGAGAGTAGTGCTGTAATTGTGGTTCCAATATTTTGTCCCATAATAATGTAAACCGCCGCATTAAAAGGAACCAATCCCACAACTGCCAAACTTTGTAGAATACCAACCGATGCGGTGGAACTAAATACAATGATGGTAACCACTGTTCCTGCTAGGATTCCAAGGAGAGGATTCTCACCAAAGTAAATGAACAAATTGTGCAAAGCTTCACTTTCTCTAAGAGGCGAAACTGCCGCGGACATGGTACTTATTCCTACCATTAACATTCCAAAGCCTAAAAGGATATTGGAGATGTCTTTTGTGGCCTTCCGACGGCTAAGAATCATCATAAACACCCCTATAGCAATGGCAAGAGGGGCGTAGTTACTAGGATTCAAAAAAGAAGCCCACTCGCCACTGGCTATAATCCAAGCCGTAAGAGTCGTTCCCACATTGGCTCCCATAACCACTCCAATGGCCTGACTAAGGTTCATGACTCCAGAATTGACAAAACCTACCACCATCACTGTTGTAGTGGTAGAACTTTGAATAATGGCTGTCACTCCAAATCCTAAGAGTACACCCATAAATTTATTCTTAATCAGCACCTGCAATAATTTCTTTAATTTATTGCCTGCCGCATCTTCCAATCCATTGGCCAACACTTGCATGGCATAGATAAACAATCCTAATCCGCCTAAAAACGGCGTTAAAATGCTCATGGTATTACCCATTTGTCCTTCCTCCAAGTATCCTTTTTGGTGAATCTCTATGTATGAACAACTCACCTTGGCGTATGGGCTAGGGCTCCAATCCGAACCCGCCGAGAAGTACTATTCCGTTGTATTTCTTCGTCATCATCGTTCTCCATAGGTATACTATGCATCACTCTTCTTCATTCTCATCTTCGCTTTCAGTGGCAACATTGCCACCATTTAAATTCTCAATCCGTCCTCTGGCCAGATTGCTTATCTCTCCGTAAGGAAACAACTCTACTACCCTGCGATATCTTACAGCAGCATTCTCCATATCATCAATGCCCGCAAAAGCATCCCCCAAGCGAAGCATTGCATACCCATTGTTGGCGCTTTCATCCATAGAAACTACTCTCGATAACTGTTCAATGGCCTCTGAGTAGTTACCTACATTTAAAGCCTGTAACCCAGCATGAAACATTTGATAAGAGAGGGCGGGGAATATTCTGGAACCAAGGTCGTCATACATGGCTTGGCCTCGCTCCCCTAACCAATCTCGATTGACTCTTAACAAATTCTCTGCCATCTGTTCTGAAGTATATTGCCCAGAGTTCAGCTGTTCTTGTACCATCAGCAAAAGCTCAAAACTCTCCCCCATCCCAGCCATTTCCACAGGCTCTCCTTCCCTTTCCACTTCCACAGGGGCAGCAGGAGCGTGAAGAGCCCGATACTCGTCAAGGGCTCTGGTCTGAGCACTCACTTGACTTTCTAAGGATTGGATGCGATGGCTATATTCAATCATCTGTAGATTGGCCCGCTCGTATCTGGCTTGATTCACCGCTGGCACAATCAAGTACCAGATAATCGCCGCCCCTATCCCAATGCCAAACAATATGTTTAGTATCATTACTCGAGAACTCAATTCCTTAACCATCGCTTTGGCTCTTGGCTGGATGATGGTTTCATTGTCTCGATTGTACTCCACGGTGTTTGGACGCCTTCTTCTTATACGACGAGATCTGGCCCCTCGAATCTGAGACATGGCATGAATATAACGCAACGTTGTTTCGCTGGCTGTATCAATCTTACGAGCGGTCACTAAAGCTTGTCGTGCCTTGGTATACTGCTCTGTATGCATATAAAGCAGTGCCAGCAATTGCCATGCTCTAAGTAAGTCCGGGTGGTCAGCTACAGCTTTTTTAAGTTGAATAATTGCCATATCATCCCCGTCTTGCTGGCAGATGATTAAGCTTTGGTTATACATGATGATTGCCTGATTCATGACTTCTAATTTATCAGGTGAGTCTTGTATCTTCTTGACAAAGTAATTGGCCGGATTATCCTCAGGTCTAATATTCTTACAGATAATCCACTCCACTAAAGCCTCTGCTACTTCTCCACGGCCATAATAAACCAACCCCAACAGATTCCTGGCGTTAACGTTTCCTCGATAATATTGCAGGCTTTTGCGCAATGAAACAATGGCCCCGGACAAATCACGAATTTTTGCTTTTCTAAGACCATCATTATACCAAGCATTGGATCGATTAATGATTTCTTGTGTATAGTTCATTACTTCTTCTCCATTACATCACGAAGCAGGTCAGACATGTCTGACAAATCTTCCTGATATACTGCATCTTCTATTTCTTCCACTTCTAAGATGGGTTTGAACTTCCTGAGTTCCTCTTCAAAATCTAACATTTCAACTCTCCTTTTCTCATTCGAGTACTCCATCAGAGTGCTCCATTAAAGCCGCTCTCACTTCTCCAATTAAATACAACGAGCCTAAACAATATATCTTTCCATTCCCTTGATATGTGGCCGCAACATTCATTGCTTCCGCCGGTTTTTCTATCCTTAAAACGCTCTTATGGGTATATTTCTCAAAAAGAGCTTGTAACTCATAAGCTTCCACTGACCTTGGCTGTGAAACTCTAGTCACAATATACATTTCCACGTTTGCATCTTCTAAACCTTCTGTTAGCTCCCTCACCATGGACTCCACATTCTTGTCTGCCATTGCTCCAAAAACAATGATTTTTGGAGAGGATTCATATGAAATGCTTTTGACAAAACCAGTAATTGCGTTCAAGTTATGAGCACCATCTAAAACAACTCCCGGCCTTACTTCTTCCAATCGCCCTGGCCAACTTGCTGTAGACAAAGCCCCTCGCCAGCCCTTCTCCTGCTCTTCACTTAACTTGCAAGACGAAAAATCTTCTGCTTCCAACGTTTTTTGTTCGGTCTGGTCTTTGACCTCCTTCTCCCCAAACAAAATCCTCATGGTCTCTAAAGCCAACAAGGCATTAGAAGGTTGATATACTCCTATATTTTTCAGGGTCCATAACCCTTTACCATAATAGTCCTTTTTAATGGAAAATGCAATACTATTATTCTCTACTTTAACAATTTGAAACTCTTCTTTGCTTACCTTTAGTGAGGGGCTGTGCATTGTTCTGGCTCTGCCCTCAATTACATCATCAGATTCTTTGGTGGTACTGGCAAAAACAAGGGGTACTCCCTCTTTAATAATCCCTGCCTTTTCAGAGGCAATTTGACCCAAGGTATTTCCCAATTGCTTCATATGGTCATATCCAATGGAAGTAATTACTGTAGCAATGGGACGTGCCACCGCGTTGGTGGCATCTAAGCGACCTCCAAGACCTGTCTCCAACACCACAACTTCCACTTTCGCCTTTCTGAAAGCCACCAAAGCTATCCCAAAAATAAATTCAAAGAATGTAGGGGCAGGGTTTCCTTTTACCCTCCTTCTTTCCACCACCTTTAAGGTTTGATGAAAAGCATCTAAGAATCGTTCATCACTGATGTCTTTCCCGTTAATTACGATTCTTTCATTGATTCGTTCCAGATGAGGGGAGGTAAACCGTCCTACGGATTTCCCCTCCTGTTGCAATAGAGTATCTAGGTAGAAACAAACCGAGCCCTTTCCATTGGTACCCGCTACATGAATCACCTTAAATTCTTCCTCTGGGTTCCCCAAATCCTTCACCAGAGAAATCGTATCTGACAAATCATTTTTCGAGGTGAATTTAGGAATCTGTAGAATATAGTCCACTGCTTCTTTATAGTTCAAATGCTATCTCCTTATGGTGGGAGGGTCTGCCCAGGGTCGCGAGGGTATAAGTCCCTTATATCCGAACTCACCAGGGCCCAATATTTCGTCGGATTTCATCGTCATCAACGCTTCGCTATATCTCAGTTACAGAACGGCCAATCTCTCCTGCACCTGCAAAAGCATCTGGTTAAACTTCTCTAGTTTTGCCTTTTCTTCTTCTATCTTAGCTTCTGGAGCTTTACTCATAAACTTCTCATTGGACAGCATGCCTTTGGCCCGGTTAATCTCTTTTATCAACTTTTCTTCTTCTTTTCTTAGTCGTTCTCGCTCTTGTTCAAAGTCTACCAAATCTTCAAGAGGCAAGTACACCACGGCGCTGGAAGTTACGATAGAAACGGCATCGTCTGACAGCTCTGGCTTCTTCTCGCTTACAACTATCTCTACTCCGTTCATTAAAGGCTTTATGGACTCTTCCAAAGCAGCAATGGAGTCTTTTAGCAACTCCTGGGCGGTGACCACATAGATTTTGACTTTACGACTGTTCTCCACGTTCATCTCTGCTCGCACATTTCGAACCCCTCGAACCACCTCTTTAATCTGCTCAAGTACTTGCTCTGCCGCTAGGTCATTCCACTCTTCCTTGAAAACTGGCCAAGAAGACATCATTAATGATTCTTCTTCAGGTACGATGCCTTGATAAATCTCTTCTGTCACAAAAGGCATAAAAGGATGTAACATTTTTAAAGCATTGCCAAGTACTGTTTTTAACACCCACAACGCACTGTTGGCAGAAATAGGATTCTCTTCCTTTTGATAGATGCGCTTTTTTGCCAATTCAATGTACCAGTCACAGAATTCATCCCAGACAAAGTCATATACTTTAGAAACAGCAATCCCCAACTCGAATTTGTCCATGTTTGACTTCATCTCTTTTGCCAGAGCGTTCACTCTTGACAAAATCCATCGATCCGAGAGGTTCAACTCTTCCTGTCGTGGCTTTCTCAAGCTTTGATTATCAATATTCATCTGGATAAATCGTGAGGCATTCCACACCTTATTGGCAAAGTTACGACTGGCTTCCACCTTCTCTAGATGGAAACGCATATCATTGCCTGGTGCGTTTCCGATAACTAAGGTAAGGCGCAAAGCATCTGCCCCGTATTGCTCAATAATATCTAGAGGATCTATTCCATTTCCTGCTGACTTGCTCATCTTCCTGCCCTGGGCATCTCGAATCAAGCTATTGATTAAGGTGGTATGGAAAGGAGATTTCCCGGTATATTCATAACCCGAAAAAACCATTCGTACCACCCAAAAGAAGATAATGTCATGGCTGGTCACCAATACATCTGTTGGGTAAAAATATTTTAAGTCCTCCGTTTCTTCGGGCCAACCCAAAGTAGAAAAGGGCCAAAGCGCCGAGCTAAACCATGTATCTAAGGTATCCTCATCTTGGGTAAAGTTTTTGCTATTACATTTTGGACACACATCAGGAGAACTTGTTGCAACCACGATTTCGCCACAACTTTCACAATAATAAGCTGGGATTCGGTGCCCCCACCAAATTTGCCTTGAGATACACCAGTCACGAATGTTTTCTAACCACCGTAAATACACTTTTCCAAAACGCTCTGGAACAAATTTCAGTTCCCCTGTCTCCAAAGCTTTGATGGCTGGTTTCGCTAACTCATCCATACGAACAAACCATTGTTGCTTGATCAAAGGCTCTACAACTATGCCGCAACGGTCATGGGCCCCTATGCTGTGTTCATGAGGCTTTACCTGCACCAATAGACCCAGTTCTTCTAAGTCTTTTAGTACTTCTTTTCTCGCCACATAGCGATCTAACCCTTCATACTTTCCACCATTTTCATTGATGGTAGCGTCGTCGTTCATTACATTGATTTCTTCTAAGCCATGTCTTTTTCCTATCTCAAAATCATTAGGATCATGGGCAGGTGTCATCTTCACCGCTCCTGTCCCTAATTCTTTATCTGCATAATCGTCTGCGATAATCTCCATCTCCCGATTCATGAGGGGAAGTAATACCTTCCTGCCAATCAAATGCTGATAGCGTTCATCTTCGGGGTGGACAACAACTCCGCTATCTCCTAGCATGGTTTCTGGTCGCGTAGTGGCAATGACCACGTATTCCTTATAGGTGTCAACAACGTTTTCCAGTTTCTCTCCTTCGGGGATTACTGGATATTTAATATGATAAAAAGTCCCCTCCACATCCTCATGCTCTACTTCAGCATCGGATAAGGAAGTCATACACTGGGGACACCAGTTAATGATTCGAGAGCCCTTATAGATATACCCCTTCTCGTACAGATGCAAAAATGATTCCTCAACCGCTCTTGAACATCCTTCGTCCATGGTAAATCGCTCTCTATCCCAATCACAAGAGATTCCCAGTTTAGCCAATTGATTGTTGATTCGACCGGCATACTCATCTTTCCACTGCCAAGTTCGCTCCAAAAAGCCTTCTCTGCCTAATTCGTCCTTATCAATTCCTTCTTCTTTTAGTCGATCAATCACCTTTACTTCAGTCGCAATAGCAGCATGGTCCGTTCCTGGAACCCACAATGCGTTATACCCCTCCATTCGTTTATAGCGGATTAATATATCTTGAATGGTATTATTCAGGGCATGCCCCATATGCAACTCTCCTGTTACGTTGGGAGGCGGCATCACGATGGTAAAAGGTTTGCGATTCTCATCAACGGTTGCATGAAAATACTTTTTTTCCAACCAACGACTGTATAATTTGTCCTCTATTTCTTTTGGATTGTACGTTTTGTTCAGTTCCATTTGTCTTCCCTCATCCTTCTATGTATTCTTTATCACCAAAAACCTTCGCAACCAAGTGACAATATTCCATGTAGTGTTTATCTTCTTTGAAGTTATCGTGCAAAGAGTCGGCAATTCCCTGGTAATAATGGCCAATCTTTTTCTTGTCTTTCATGTTGAATCGATTCCAAAACTCCTCTCCCTGCGCCTTGTAATTCTTTTCTATGTCACGCATATTGGCTAATTTATCTGCTAAAGCCACCAGTTGTACTTCATCGCTAGCTGTTAACAATTCTTCCACGGTATTTTGCTTGCGCTCGATCCACGTTTTTGATTTGTCCTCGCTCTCACAGTCCACAATCCAAGCAATCCTTGGGGTGAACTTCTTCTCTAGCATCTCCTTGGTTACCTCTTTGTTATCTTCAATGGTGTCATGAAGATAGCCGGCACAGATAATCTCTTCATCATCGGTCATTGAACCTAAAATCTCCCCAACAGCAAGGGGGTGAACAATATAGGGTTCCCTCGTTCCCTTTCGCATCTGCCCTTTGTGGGCCCAAGTCGCAAATTCAATGGCTTTTTCTACTAGATTACTCTTATTCATTGTCTTATACTCTCTTTCCGTGGTATACTTTTGTCTAAACCTAATCTGGTGCTTTCACCCTACGGGTACAGGCGCTCAAAAAGGAGATTCTCATGGACAAAAAAAACGTCTTAATTACTGGTGCCTCTCGTGGCATTGGAAAAGCCCTCGCTCTAACTTTTGCTAAGGCAGGTTACCAAGTGTTTCTTAACTGTCGGAAAAGCGTAGAGGAAATTGAAGCGGTTCAAGCTGAAATCCTCTCCGGAGATGGACAATGCCATGTTCTCCTTGGAGACGTGGCCAATCCCGACCAGGTAAAACAATTGTTTTCTAGAATCGAGACCTTCTGCCAAGGCATTGATGTACTGATTAATAATGCTGGAATTTCCTATATTGGTTTACTGTGTCAAATGAAAGAAGAGGATTGGAATCAGGTCATTCACACCAACCTTTCTTCAGCATTTTATTGTTCAAAAGCAGCTATTCCTTATATGCTTCATCAAAAAAAGGGGAAAATCATTAATATCTCTTCCATTTGGGGTCAATTTGGTGCTTCTTGCGAAGTTGCTTATTCCGCTAGCAAAGCCGGACTCAATGGATTTACCAAAGCTCTGGCTAAAGAATTAGCCCCAAGTAACATTCAGGTTAATGCCATCTCTTGTGGCGT
>JGI20163J26743_11538095_pt1 | contig 13464 bp, 9 predicted proteins | sample TergutCu122P1_FD_26743 | JGI IMG/M metagenome (IMG submission 26743) | reverse complement strand
ATCCATTTCAAAGTCCCACAAATTGATGTTTGGAGTGATTTTGTTTAAAATATGATCTCCGCAGAAGAAAACTCCTGTTGCTTTGTCATAAAGGCCCATTTGTCCCGGCGTATGCCCCTTCAGGTCTATCGCCTCAAAATCATATCCACCGTAAGAAAAACTCATACCTTCAGTAATATACTCAAAGTTAGTGTAAGTCAACGTGCCGCCGGCATATGCAGGATGGTCTTTGTAATTCAGCGCTTCATTTTCCGGAAATCCCATATGATCTTGCAGGCCCATACGTTCAATCCAATACGAATCGTCGAAATTACTGTTTACTTGCATGGAATCAGATTCGCTTATGTATATTTTTCCGCATTCTTTTTTTAATACTTCAATCAGTCCTGTATGATCGGCATGAAGGTGCGTCAAGAAAATATCTATATCGGCAATAGAAACATCTAGCTCGGCACAAGCATCAAGAGTTGCTTTGTGTACAGCCGGCATATTAAAACCAACATCAACCATAAGATGCCTCTTGTCACCTTTTACAATATATCCATTTAGCTCTTTTAACGGGCTGCCCGGAAGAGGAACGGGAAAACGATAAATATTTTTTGCTACTGCTTCAATCATTTAAGAGATCCTTTCACCTTTGCTTAATTGAAAAAGCTGACGCAGATTAGATTTTTGAAACCTGTTTTGCGCCAGCTATTACTCTAGACGACGGTATAATGATACGTATTATTGTCAATTTTCAAACTGACTTTGCCGAGTTCCCGAAGATGCTCAAGGTGAGCGAAAACTTCAGAAGCTGCAAACCACTTTTGTGCTGCAGGGAAATTTCCGAAAAAACCTCCGGCGAAATCCCATGGTACTTCCATAGCAACTTGATAAACTGTCGTTTTGCCCTCTGCCAAAATATCAAGAACATTAGCAAGTCTTCTGTCATGGTGGGCAATGAGCTGATCAATTCTTTCGTAAGTGTCAGGAACAAACGCTCTATGTGCAGAAAGCAAAGTCGTGATATTCATCGTTTTGACTTTTTTAAGATTCTCAAGGAATAATCCCAGGTAATCCATTTCAAAATCCCACAAGTTGATATTTGGAGTGATTTTGTTTAAAATATGATCTCCGCAGAAGAAAACGCCTGTTGCTTTGTCATAAAGTCCCATTTGCCCGGGCGTATGCCCCTTCAGATCTATCGCCTCAAAATCATATCCGCCATAAGAAAAACCCATACCTTCAGTAACATACTCAAAGTCAGCGTAAGTCAACGTGCCGCCAACATACGCAGGATGGTCTTTATAATCAAGGGTTTCATTTTCAGGAAAGCCCATATGACCTTGGATACTCATACATTCGATCCAATATGAATCCTCAGAATTCCTGTTCACATGTATGGAATCAGGTTCGCTGATATATATTTTCCCACATTCTTGTTTTAATACTTCAATCAATCCTGTATGATCTGCATGAAGATGTGTCAAGAAAATATCGGTATCGGCAAGAGCAATTCCAAGCTCGGCACAAGCCGCCAGTGTCGCTTTGTGTACGGCAGGCATATTAAAACCAACATCAACCATAAGATGCCTCTTGTCACCTTTTACAATATACCCGTTTAGCTCTTTTAAAGGACTGCCCGGAAGAGGAACAGGAAAACGATAAATATTTTTTACTATTGCTTCGATCATTTTAAAAAAATTCCTTTCGTGTTAGATTACGCCTTTCGATTCTAACTCTTTTAGTTTGTCATCAGAAAGATTTAATAGAGATTTAAATATAGCTTCGTTATCTTCGCCTAGTAATGGCGCAGGTTTTCGAGGCTCATCAGGAACACCGTGTATTTTCATTGGCGTACCCGGTATACGAATTTCTTCGTCAATTCCCGGTTGGTATACATTCCAAAGCATATTTCGTCTTTGAATAATTTCGTGTTCGGAAATTTCAGGAATACTCATAATAGGTCCAAATGGTATTGAAATGTCAACGAAAATTTGCTCAAGTTCCGCAAGGGTTTTAGTTGTTGTCCATGCTAAAATCGCATCTTTAAGACCAGGCAAATAATTGTCACATCTATTACCGTTAGAGTTATAAAGAGGGTTTTTAGGCAAGTCAGGACGCCCCATTGCATCGCAAAGTCTCTCAAACATTTCATTCGTTCCGCAACCCATTGCAAATTCGCCGTCTTTTGCCATAAATGAGTCAAACGGTGCTATGCCCGGGTCGATATTTCCTGCTCTTTCAGGGGTAATGCCTGAAACGGTGTACATAACAACAAAATTTTCCATGACAGAGTACAGCGTGTCAATCATAGCTACATCAAGCCTTTGTCCCTCGCCTGTTACAGTTCTGTTATATAGTGCGGCTAAAGTAGCGAGTGCCAGGTAAGTTCCGGAATAATTATCACCAACAGAAGGGCCAATCTTTGTTGCAGGTCCACCGGGATGCCCGGTAACACTCATCATGCCGCTCATTGCTTGAGCAACAACATCATAACATGGTCTTGTTGCAAAAGTTCCTTCAAGACCAAAACCTGAGATTGAAGCATATATGATGCGTGGGTTTATTGCTTTCATTTCTTCGTAGCTAAAGCCAAGTTTTTCTAAAGTTCCAACTGTGAAATTTTCACAAACAACATCGGAGACTTTTATTAATTCTCTAAATATCTCCTTGCCTTCTTCACTGCGCAAGTCAAGTGTCAAGCCTTTTTTGTTTCGATTAATGAGCGCAAAATATGCACTGAAATCATTTTTGAACGGACCCCAGTGTCGTGTTTGATCACCTTTATTTGGTCGTTCTATCTTTAGAACTTCTGCGCCAAGGTCAGCCAAATGCATTGTACAAAACGGGCCGCTGTATGCTTGAGTTAAGTCCAATACGCGGACTCCTTCGAGAGGTCTTCTTACCATGTTATCAATCTCCTTTTTTAATACTTGAATTGCAACTTATTTTACTGCAAAAGCAGGGTCTTGCGGTCCACGTTGGCAGTCTTTTGGTATAACTAATACTCCCGTAGCTGTGCCACAAAGAATCGGAGGGTCACAAACAAGAGCAGCGCTTTGCTTTAACCCCATCAACTTTGGTTCGCCCATAACGCCATCTAAAAAATTACTTTTCAGCTTAAAATCATCAGGCATAGTAATCACTTTATATGCTTCAAATTTCAATGTGTATGACGTATTTCCTTTTTTCTCAATCCAACCGTGGTATTCCATAAAATCACCAACGTGAACGGGCTCTGTAAAACGAACCTCATCATATCCAAGGAAAAGGCTTAAATCTCCATCACACCTAACTAAAAGTTCTGTTGCAATATCTCCAAAAAAGTCAAGAATTCTTGAACCATTAACAAGGTTACCTACATAATGCCCGTCGCCACCTGTCATCATTAACTTGTGTATTACTTTGTTACCGATCATTAATTATCCCTCCTATGCACAAAAATCAATTACATTCGAACATGTAACTCTAAAAGTAGAATATCATAGACCTTGTGGGAATTCAACAACAATAGCGAAAGTAGAGGGGATTTGAAACAAGTATACAATATCCAAAAATAATCCTTTTGCAAAGCCACGTGTTACTTGCGATTATTTAATGAAATCGAGGAAGTCGTCAAAATCATCAAAACCACTTTGAATAAATTCATATAGTACAGGTTCTTTGAATTCATATTTTGAGGATGGGATAAGAAATCGTGCAATAGAGCGACTTTGAATTTCTTTTTCGATAGCGTGAATTTCTTTTTCGCTATATGCGGCGATTATTAGTTGTCCCATATCAGTTATATAATAAAGTCCAAACACATCTTCATTTAATCTAAAAACTTGTTTGCTTACATGGTCATTAGTCTTGTTGAAAACTAAAAACAGTTTCCCGGAATCATGTATGGTAATGAGCGCACCTGTTGTTATCTCCAAAAAATCTGTTTCAAACTCTTCAGATTCGGAAAGTATCTCATAAACCGTTACAAATTCAGAGCGAGAAAGCATCATCGCAGATTCAACTGCTGAAATATGCATACTTGAACGTTTTTCAAATGAAGTAATTTTGAAATCAGACACAGTAATTTCAGACACAACTAACATATATGATGCGTCGTGTTCTATGAGGGATTCACACAAATACGAAGTGCCGTTTTTATTTTCAAAGGAGTCTATCGTATTTTTGCAAAGCGTAGCTATCGGAATATCGTTGTAAATATCTAGAGGAAATTCTCCCTGTGTGAGAAATTCTGCAGCAATAAAATCTTTGCCAAAACAACGCATGAGAAAGTAGTTGATTGCTTGATATTTAGATGTGATTTTGGGGCATTGCTTTTCGAAAAGTGCAAGACGCTCTTTATCTGTCATTTCAATTACCGGCTCAAGAAGAAAACTGTACTCATGTTCCCCTTCCGGAAGCGCAGTAGAAAGTTGACGATTTGTTTCCACGTATGATTGCAACAAAAAAGTAGCCTCTTTTTCAGTAAGGTCATTTTTTTTGCCACCGAGTCCACCCAGCAGAGTTTGCTCGATGAGTTCAATTTCGCCGGCATCATCGCTGGATATGCTACGATAAGTTTCAAAGCCATACTCTTCAACATCAAAATAAAAAAATTGATGAAAATTTGTCGGTGCAGTAGCAAACTTCATATTCCAACGAATATAAAGACCAACAACGCCCATAAGTCGTGTGTCCGTCACAAATGAAGAAACAAAAGTTTTGTTACCGTCTTCATGTGGGTATGACAAGCCACCTTTAATTAATGTAAATTTTCGTTCTGACACAAATATTAGCCTCCGGTCGGTAGTACTATCTTAATTACATAGATTATATAAGTTTAGCATACTTATGGCAAAAAAACATGAATTTTAAACAATTTAAATTTGATTTTAACATTCTTGTGAAAATCGATTAGAGTAAGGTCTTTTGAACAGGTTTGAAGCTGAATTCGCAAGGTAAGTGCGGACAGATTTGGACAATTGAAAAATAAAAGTTAAATTTTTATCAAAAATAACTTGACAAAGGTATTATAAATGACAAAATGAAATCAAACAGATTAATTTTGACATGCTTGATTAAATAAGTCCAAATTTGCGATTTTGAAAAAGTTAATTTATTGTGTTAAAAAGGAAAGGAAGGTTAACCACTTATGAGAGCAGAGCATAAAAAGAGATTTCCGTATATCTCAAATTCCACCGTTTTCAGCACAGGAATAAAAGGGATATAAAAAAATCTCTAATAAAATTTTAACACAAACAAAAGTCTTTTTAAAGAGCTATTTTTGACCATTGTGAGTTCTTGTTCATTGTGGGACTTACTAGTTCGTGTTGGTTCTGCTGTTTATGATGGTGTACATCCGCTAGAGTGAACATCGCATTTAATGTCTATGCTATTTTAATTTTACACAGCTAATAATTGCGAGGAGATTATGAATTATGAACACTATAAGCAAAAAATTTGGGAGAGCTTTTTCAGCTTTGTTAATTTTTACACTGCTATTAACTAGCGTTGTCGTTGCAACTGCTTGTGGTGATGATGGGAATCTGCGTGGTACACAAAGCGCATATGTTGTATTTGACGACGTATCACAAGACGATTGGTTTTCTCGTTACGTTACGATGGGACTCCGCTTCGGAATCATTCACGGCGTAAGTGGCAATGGTAGTTTGCGCTTTGAACCTGACCGCAGTGTGACACGAGCGGAATTTATTACAATGCTCGGTCGATTGCACGAATATGGCAATGAAACCATTGGCAGTCCAGATGATGAAACTTTCTATGAGAGTTACCTTAATTGGGCCGTGGAAAATGGGATTATTCACGGTAATGAGTATGGTGATTTGATGCCGGAGTCATTCGTTACAAGAGAGCAAATGGCAGTAATTGTGCATCGATATATTACGATATTTGATTTGTGGGAACATTTTTCAATTTTAAGTCCGACAACGGCAGTGTTTGGCGATTATTTCCTTGCATCGCCATGGGCAAGGAACAAAATTGACAAACTGCATACTTATATTCAAGGCTTTTCAAGAGAGCGTTTTAGACCGCGGGATAACGCATCTCGTGCAGAAGTCACAAATTTGTTAGTTCAAGTTGGTTCTGCTGTTTACGATGGTGTACATCCGTTGGAGTGAACATCGCATTTAATGTCTATGCTATTTTAATTTTACACAGCTAACAATTGCGAGGAGATTATGAATTATGAACACTATAAGCAAAAAATTTGGGAGAACTCTCTCAGCTTTACTAATTTGTATCCTGCTGTTAACTAGCGCTGTCTTTGTGACTGCTTGTGGTGATGATGGGAATCTGCGTGGTACACAAAGCGCATATGTTGTATTTGACGACGTGTCACAAGACGATTGGTTTTCTCGCTACGTTACAATGGGGCTTCGCTTCGGAATCATTCACGGTGTGAGCGACAATGGCAGCTTACGCTTTGAACCTGACCGCAGTGTGACACGAGCGGAATTTATTACAATGCTCGGTCGATTGCACGAATATGGCAATGAAACCATTGGAAGCCCAGATGATGAAACTTTCTATGAGAGTTACCTTAATTGGGCCATGGAAAATGGGATTATTCATGGTAATGAATATGGTGATTTGATGCCGGAGTCATTTATTACAAGAGAACAAATGGCAGTAATTGTGTATCGATATATTACAATATTTGATTTGTGGGGTTATGTGAAATATGGTGGCTTTACAACCACAGCGGTGTTTGGTGATTTCCATGGAACGTCATATTGGGCACGAATAGCTATAGAATATCTCCGTACTAATCGCCTGGCGTTTGGAATTCGTGGCAATAGCTTTCGACCACACGACACGGCAACTCGTGCGGAAACTTTGGCAACCCTTGCCGCAACAGCTTTGAGATTGTATTAGCAAAACGTTTATTTTGCAAAATGCAATATAAAATGAGGAGGAATTTCGATGAAAAAAAGAATATATAAATATATTTCCATGTTGATAATTGTTGCTCTTTTGTTACCAACAGTGGTTTTGGCTTTTGAGCAAGATGAGTATTTTAATCTGAACAATTATGAACACATGTTAATGGGACAATCATCAACAGAAGAAGTGTACTGTGACTATGAAGAATGCTCTGAGATAGAATATCCGGAATATGATAGACAAAAAACGATGGAACCGCCCGATGTTTTTAATGTAAATTATACACCCGGTGTAGCGCACGTTGGCTATATTTTTCGACTTGAGGAAAATGCAAGATTTTCGTTTGCTGAAAATGAAAACATCAGAACAATTTATGCTCCGGAAAATGTTTTTGTTGCCACAACAATAGAAGATATAATTAGTTTTGTTGATCCTGAATTTATTGTACACATCGAGCCTGATTATATCATTTACCGAGATCATATATCACCATCAAGCACACTTGACTTTCCGGTGTTTGCGCCTCATGCTTTCGCACCAACAGATGATCCCCGATATCGTGAGCAATGGAATCTTGAGCTTATCCGTGGGGCAGCTGCTTGGAGCACTACTCCAAGCTTACGTCCAAGTGGAATTGTGGTTGCGGTTATTGATTCTGGAATTTATAGAGAGCATGCAGATTTGAATTCTGCAAATATTCTTCCGGGATTAAATTTTGCGGTGTCATCTTGTGAGTGGCACGGTATATGTTATGCTTGTCAACAGGGAATTGCCAGATGGCGATACGATGTAGCTGATGAATCAGGGCATGGCACAGCTGTTACTGGCGTCATAACTGCAACAAGAGGTAACAATATAGGTATAGCCTCAATGGCATGTGGCGTTACAATTCTTCCTTTAAGGGTTTTTACAGGTGTCGGCGATTATGAACGAACTGTAACAAGCGCAGTTGCAAGTGCTATTCGCCACGCTACGAGTCAAGGGGCACAAATTATTAACATGAGTCTCAGCAGTGGTATTCTTAGTGAAGAAGTCGAAAGGGCTGTTAATGATGCCGCAATTCAAGGTATCTGGATGATTGCTACTGTTGGAAATTTGGGTGGCACCGCAGTAAGATATCCTGCAGGACTTGATAATGCAATTGGTGTTGGTGCAGTTACGCATGATGGACAACGATGGAGTTTTTCTCAACAAAATCATAGTGTTTTTGTTGTAGCACCAGGCGAAAGAATTCTTACCCTATGTAACGGGCGTGTTGACTGTATTACTACAGGATGCGATGGAAATTATCATTTTGCGACAGGCACCTCTTTTGCAGCACCACACATAACAGCATTAGCTGCAATTGCCAGGGCTCACAGCCCAAACATGTCTGTCGATAGATTTCGCAATTTGCTTAGGGCAAGTGCTATACCTCGAGGCGGAGCAGGATGGAATGCACGCAACAATCAGTATGGTTATGGAATTGTAGATGTCGGATTATTTATGCACCATCTAACAGGGCGAGACTTTTTTGATTTTGTCGATATACGAACACCGGTGCTTGCTCAACCTCATTGGGCGCGGAATGATATAAATGAAAACGCCAGATATGGATTGATGCACGGCAGAACACCAACTTATACTCATGGAGGCGCAAATAGCTCACAAACGTTATTTTTCCCTGATCTTGACATGTGGCGGCTTGAATTTCCGATGGCGCTTGGCAGACTATATGAGCTGAGTGGTGAAAATATTAGATGGGAAAATGCTACTTTCACAGATGCGAACCACAATGCGCTTTTTCCTCATAATTATTCACGCTATGTGAACTGGGCGCAGACTAATGGAATTGTTCTTGGAATTGGATATAATTTGTTTGGCTCATCTAGCGCCGTCACTCGTGAGGCTGCGGCAGTGATGTTTTATCGTTTCACACATTTGCGTGAGCAAAACTGTAGAATCGCAAGAAGGCAATTAGCTTTTTCGAAAACGCCGGCTTTTAATCCGGAACGCATTTTACGCGGACATTTTCCAAATGATTATACCGAAGTTTCTGATTGGGCTCAAAGAGAATTAGCTTGGGCAGTTAGCATAGGGCTATTAAGGGGACGTGATGATAAATTAGCACCGGGAGCAAGTATTACTCGTGCCGAAGGTGCAACACTTTTAGCTAGATATAGGCGCGAAGTTATGGAAAACACATTTAGCCTGGGACTTATTGCCGGGCAAGACGGCAATCAAGGCGGAACAATAGTACGTAGGGAAAATCCACTTCACTTTGCGTTAGGTGGGACAGCAAGTCATCCAACATCCCCTGCTGCAATTGAGCCGGCAAATGTTGTCGTTGACGATAATATATCATATCTTTTGAGCTGGTTCCATGGTGGTGACTTTGCAAATGGACCTGTAAGGCAAGGCTATGAATTCAAGGGTTGGTATTTGGATGCTTCATTTAACCAACCGCTAACCAACGAAACTACAATGCCTGCAACAGCCATCACGTTACATGCCCGTTGGAAGTCTGCCAGTGTATTGGTTAACTCATGGGAGGAGCTTCGAGCAGCAGTAAATAATGCGTCTGCTAATGTGCCGACCACTATTTTGATTTCCAACCACATTGCTGCACCGGCTGCTGCAAGTGCGATAAATATTCCTGCAAATAGAAATATTATATTGCAAAGCAATCAAAGATTATCGATACGTAACTTGGATATGTTAACTCAAGGTCAGAGGCATTTTACAGTCAGCGGTCGATTGACTTTGGGCGATCGGGTTGTGCTGCGTGGCGGTACAGCAATTACAAATACTAATAATGCAGGTGGTGTACAAGTAAATGCCGGTGGAACACTTACAATGTTAAATAACAGCACTATTCAATGGGTGAATCGCACAGGTACTGCTTTGGCAAACTTTGGCGGTGCGGTAAACCTTTTAGGATCCGGAACAGCTGTTGGCACACGTGCAACACTAATAATGGATGGTGGAACAATTCAAGGCAACTCTGCAGTCAGCGGTGGCGGCGTTGCGGCTGGAACTAATGCGTATATTGATATGCGCAGTGGTAATATACTCAACAATCGCGCTACGGGTACTGCTGCAGCTAATGGCGGCGGCGGTGTATTTTTGAATGCCGGTACTTTTACACTGTCAGGCGGTATAATCGGCGTATCCGGAATTTTAACAACAGGCAACAGAGCTCATCGAGGTGGAGGTTTGCGAATTTCCGGTGGCACGTTTAGAATGACCGGTGGGCGAATCTCTGGCAACCATGCATCAGATACGGCGATAGCAGGTGGCGGTGGTGGAATTTTCCAGTCCGGCGGTACAGTTAACATTTCTGCAGGTAATATTGAAAACAATACTGCGCCAAATGGCGGCGGAGTACGCGTTACAACGACGGCTGCAAATGCATTTACAATGACAGGTGGCGGTTTTAGCAGTAATCGAGCAACATCACTAACCGGAGATGGTGGTGCGATCTTTGCGGGTACTACAACTTTAACTGCAAATCCTTTGCCTGCAGGTGTGATTTCGTTGCCTATGCTAAATATCGGTGCAGATGTAAGGTTTACGTGGAATCGTGCAGGCAGAGGCGCATCTTTTGCTCCTACGAATGCGATAACTGCAACACGGATTCAAACAACATCATCAAGCATTAGAGAAGCTAACCATCCGCTCAATAATCAGGATATTAACTATTGGGGTGGTGTTATAAACCCTGTGCCCGTTTGGGTTGAAGTACTAAGATCATGCTGCCCTGTTTTCTCCACTGGTTTTACTCCTGCCGTAGGTGCTGTAGTGCAAGTATTTAATCAGACGCACTTGGTTTCCTCTGTGGCTGTAGGGAGTAACGGTAGAGCTTTGGTTCAACGTGCTCCACACTTAGATATCCGTGCTTTTTACCACGCATATTGTCCTGACTTACACAGACCGTTTGTCGAGGTCGCAGATAGTGTTGCTGCAGATGGTACGATCAGGATATATTTTGCCCCATGCCATAGAAGGTCACTAGACATGGAAGAAGATTATGATGAGATGCCGCAATAAAAAACAATTGCGACGATTTAATGCAGATTTAAACGGGACTTTATAAAAGGCGAGAGATATGGAGCTGACGCAGTGTGGCAGATTATTAAAATCTGTTTTGCGTCAGCTTTTACATTTTTCAAAACAGGCGAAGAACGGCGAAGCTCGATTTGAAGAACGGCGAACACAAAACTATGTCAATAACTATTGACAATTCAAGGTTATCCGTTGTAAAATGGGTGGCAGAAAGAACCTTATCGTGACAGGTTGAGGGTGGCGTTGCCTTTTGTGACTTGAATCAGAGATGAGGATTAATAGCAAAATGAAATCCTCTTCACATTAACAGAAGAGGATTATTTTATACTTAGGAGGTAATAAAAACATGAGAAAACTATTTACATCAGAATCCGTTACGGAAGGGCATCCTGATAAAATTTGTGATCAAATTTCAGATGCTATTTTAGATGCGATTATGGAAAAAGATCCGCAAGGCAGAGTTGCGGCAGAAACAACAACGACCACAGGTTATGCTATGGTTATGGGCGAAATAAGCACAAACTGTTATATAGATATACCGAGAATAGTCAGAGAGGTACTCTGCGATATCGGTTATACTGAAAGCGATTATGGTTTTGATGGCAATACGTGCGCAGTTTTGACAGCAATAGATGAGCAATCAACTGATATCGCCATGGGTGTTGATGAAGCTCTCGAATATAAAGAGGGAACAATTCAAGATGCTGAAGAAACAATCGGCGCCGGCGATCAGGGAATGATGTTTGGTTTTGCTTGCGATGAAACTCCGGAATTTATGCCTATGCCGATTTCACTGGCGCACAAGATGGCGAAGCAACTTGCCGATGTGAGAAAATCCGGAAAACTTAATTATTTAAGACCGGATGGAAAAACTCAAGTGACTGTAGAGTATGAGGGCGATGTTGTAAAGAGAGTTGACACAGTAGTTGTATCAACACAACATGATGCTGATGTGTCTCAAGAGCAAATAAAAAAAGACATTTTGGAATATGTTATAAAACCTGTTGTTCCAAAAGGCCTTCTTGATGATGCAACAAAATACCACATAAATCCGACAGGAAGATTTGTTATAGGTGGACCTCATGGGGACTCGGGACTTACCGGAAGGAAAATAATCGTTGATACTTACGGTGGTTATTCAAGGCATGGCGGTGGCGCATTCAGTGGTAAAGACCCAACAAAGGTGGATCGTTCGGCGGCATATGCGGCAAGATACGTTGCAAAAAATATTGTTGCGGCGGGACTTGCCAGAAAATGCGAAATTCAACTTGCATATGCGATAGGTATTGCGAAACCTGTTTCGATTTTTATAGAAACTTTCGGAACGGGCAAAATCTCCGATGAAAAAATTGCAGCTCTTGTAAATAAACATTTTGATTTAAGGCCGGCGGCAATAATTAGAGACCTTGATTTGAGAAAACCGGTCTATAAGCAAGTTGCAGCCTATGGTCACTTTGGGAGAACCGACATAGATGTAACATGGGAAAAAACAGATAAAGCAGAATTGTTAAAAAAAGAGGCCGGAATTTAATCTGACAAAACAAATTTGAAACTATGTTGGAATTTAATTTGAAACGACGGAAACGACGAATTTAATACGATATCAGAATTTAACTCGTGCAAATAAGCACGAGTTCTGATATAATATACGCACATTTTTATAACCGGGAGGACATTTTCATGGGAATTAAAGTAGCAAAATTTGGTGGAACTTCCATGGCAGACGGAATTCAACTGTCAAAAGTGAAACAAATTATAGAAACAGACAAAGATAGAAGATATGTAGTAGTATCTGCACCGGGAAAAAGATACGATGGCGACAGCAAAATAACCGATCTTCTTTATCTTTGCAAAACACATATGGAGCACAACTTGCAATATGAACACGTTTTTCAAGTAATATGCGATCGTTTTATGGCAATCGAAGTGAATCTCGGTGTGAAATTCGATTTGCAAAAAGAATTCGATACCATAAGGAAAAACCTTGAGGAAGGCGCATCGGCTGACTACCTTGCCAGTAGGGGAGAATATTTAACGGCACTAATCATGGCAGAGTATTTGGGCTTTGATTTCATTGATGCGGCAGAGGTAGTTTTGTTTGACGCAAAAGGCAGATTCCTTGCTGAAGAAACGAATAAAAAACTTGGTGAAAGGCTTAAAAAACATGAAAGAGCTGTAATACCGGGCTTTTATGGTTCGTATCCGGATGGTTCGATTAAAACATTTTCTCGTGGTGGCTCTGATGTCACCGGTGCAATTGTAGCAAGAGCCGCAAACGCAGAAGTTTACGAAAACTGGACAGACGTTTCGGGATTTTTAATGGCAGACCCAAAAATAGTTGATGCTCCTAAACCTATAGAAAGTCTGTCGTACAAAGAACTTAGAGAACTTTCGTACATGGGAGCCTCTGTGCTTCATGAAGATGCTATTGCTCCTGCAAGAGTCGTTGATATTCCGATCAATATTAGGAACACAAACAGACCGGAAGACCCGGGAACGATGATAACGGCTGAAGAGATTATTCCGGAAGATAGAATTATCACAGGA
>JGI20163J26743_11538098_pt1 | contig 13468 bp, 20 predicted proteins | sample TergutCu122P1_FD_26743 | JGI IMG/M metagenome (IMG submission 26743) | reverse complement strand
CACAAAAATCAGTTGATAGAAATAAAAAAATACAGGAATTAGAACAAAGACTTGAAGAAACGATAGGTTTTAAAAATAAAAGACCTATTAAAAAAGAAATTGCAAAACTTAAATATGAAGCAGAAGGTTTGACTTACGAAGAGGGCATAGAAAGAGATAATAAATTAAAAGAAGAGAAAGAAAATAAATATAAACGTCAACAAGAAGAGTCTAATTTAAATTCTCAAAAACTTTCTCAAATGGATTATATACCAATACCTGAAAACTTTGATAAACATAGAAATGCAATTATAGATAAACCACTTCATAGACACAAAGTTACAGCATATAGAGGAGAAAAAGTTGTAGGTGCTAAAGAAAACACTGGAACGGCAATGTATGGACAAGGTATTTACACCACTCAAGATAGAAAATATGCATCAAATTTTGGAAATGTAAGACGTGTTAGTCCTGATGAAATGCCTGCTGTACCATTACGTTTAAAATCACAAGAAGATTATCATCAATTAGAATATGAGGTTTGTAAACAATATAATATAGAAAAAAGGGATTTATACAACCACTTTGAACCTCAAGATTTAATTAAAAAAATGGGGTTTGATGGCTTAACGATTGGTAAAGATAATCAAGTTATTGTTAAATATTAAATAATAAAGGAGAGAAAATGAGTAAACGACAACATTATAGCACTAAAACAGGTAAAATGGAGACTTGTACTGCCAAAACGCCTGAATCTTGTACATATTCCGGTACACCACACTTTGATGAAGGAGATCCTGCAGGAACAGAATATGCGAGGCAAAGAAATAAAAAAAATAATTCGTTATTAGCAAATGAAGTGAAATTTCATGCTACAAAAGAAGAAAATGAAAACTTGATTATTTTAGCAAAAAGGGTTTTAGAGTTTTGTGATAAAAAAGGGTATATACCAGAACCCGGTTTAAATTATAGTCATTTTATTAGAGGTAACTCTAAAGAACCACATATTCATGATTTATTTATATTTCAGGGAGATAATGAATTAGATGAACTTGTTGATAAAATTAGACTTTACCCAAAGAAACATGATATCAAAGGAAGAAGAAAACAAAGTCGGGAACAAATACTTAAAAGACTTTCTTTCATTAAAAAATCATAAATGGTTGCAAAATATATAGATATAACGCAGGAAGAACAGATGTTTAAAAAGAAAAAACGTCAAAAACTAAGATATCATATTAATAATGAGAATAAAAGATTAGCATGTAGTGCAAACATAAAATGCGAATTTCTTGAAAATGAATATATGCCCACTCTTGCTGAAAGGAATGAATTTAAACCACCTTCAAAAAAAGATAAAGATAATAGATTTATGAAACTTGATGAAGATGGTTTGTTTTTGAATTCTACAGAAGCTGAGATATATCAATTGTACAAATTAGCAGAAAAAGTGGACATGCAAAGGGATTATAGAGACATAAAAGAAAATGGGAGTATACAGGAAAATTTTAAAGCAATAATGACTCATTTTAGAGATCCAAATAATTATAATGAAGTAGGTCCAGGGTTTCCTACTGAAGCATATCAAGCTCTTATTTTTGCAAAAAAGGAGGGAATGAATAATCTTGTTATTTTTCGCAAAGATAAAGCAATATTTATAAATTTAAAAAATAATGAAACTTCTGTAAATGACTATCCTGAATGGTTCTCTGATGATTTACGAGGAGTTGTAACTAATTTTAACAATAGGAATAAAAATATTAACAAAATGATATGTTGTCATTCTGAAAAGTTAATTATGTTAACTAGATCAAAAAAATTAGCTGATATTTCAGTTATAAAACTTACTGACAATAAAGATATTAAAGAAGAATATTCAGTTGAAGTTAAAAATTTATTTAAAACAAGAGCACAAATTAGGCAAATATCTCTAGAATTTGACAGCAAAGACAAGGTTCAAAACGATATTTGTGATGTCATAAAGGATGAAATTAATAATAAAAAAGGACAAAAGAAACTTGGAAAATTAAATGTTTCTGAAGATGAAGCTTGGAAACATTTTTTAAAAGTTTATAATGATATAAAATATCTTTCTTTTGTAAATAGCAATGGAAGAAGCAAATATACTCTATTAAAAGGTAGAAATGAAAATGAAATTATAGAAGAATTAAAAAATTCTGGTTTAAAAATTTTTCTAAAGACACGTAAAAAGGGAAGTGGTATAATCTTAGTGGGAGAAATTTGGCATGAAAATAGAACCTAAAATTAATAAGGTTCTATTTTTAATTAAAAATTAATTTAATAATTCTAAAATTCTTTTTTCGTGTTTTAAGTTTAATTCTGACGATAGCCTTTGCCAATTATTTAAATCATTTCTTTTCAATTCTTTTTCAAAGTTTTTAATCATTTGTTTAGTATTCTTTTTTGAAACCTCTAAATTAATTCCACCTTTATTATATTCAACTTGTTGTTTTACCTTTCGATAATCAAGTTCCATATCTATAACTTGTTCTTCAATATCTGCATCTTTTCTAAAATTATCGTAATTAGACTCATCATTTGAAAAATTATATGCTATATTTTTTGCAGTTTCTAATTCTTCATTAGTAAATCTATGAAAATCTTTTTCTTCAATAGAATAATATCCATTTAAATGAGAGCCCAAAGTGTCCATTAAATTATAATTGGCGTAATATGAAAACTTTTTATATCTTTCAACTTGTTCTTTAAAATTTGGATTATCACTTTTTAACAGAAATTCATAATGAGGAGAACTAAATCTTATGGGGTAAATATCTTCTTTTAATTGAAATATTTTAGAACTTTGACCTGTTGCATTTTTAGTGATAATTTCGTTATCCATAAATTCAGAATCAAAGGTTTCATCTTCTGTTCTGTTTTTAACTTCTAAATATGATTTATTTCCTAATAGTTCAAATTGATTTTTAACTATATCTTCATTTAAATCCCAATCAACTGATGCAGTAATTCCTACAACTTCATTTTTTGTTAATAAATCATCATATCCTGAACTCACTCCATCTATTCCTACATATAAATTATATTCTGAAGAATTTTTAAATGCTGATCTTAACTCCTTAAAATCGTCTGATATTCTTTCGTTTCCACTAATAATAATATTATCTTGTATTTGATAATGATCTGGCAATTGTTCTAATAAATCATTATTTAATATGTTGTCTTTTTGTATTCCTGCCAATAATCCTTGTTTACTTTTTCCTTGATTTTTTATTTCTTCTTTTATTTCATTTTTTTCTTTACTATGAATTTTATTTTGCATCGTGCATGTATTTGGTGATTGTGCATAACACTTTTCTGGTTTACCTGTAGTATCACTAATATGATAAAAACCCTTCCAATTTTTTGACATTTTTACTCTCCCTTTGATAAATATTTTATTTTAAATATCAATAAAATATTATATACCCACTACTACATAAATGCAATAGTGGGTTCTATATTAAACATTACTGAAATAAGGAGACAAGATTTCAATAATGTATTTTTATGGTATGCAATAAATAAAGATTTATAAATGCAATACTTTACAGGTTTTGAATTTTATTCATATTTTTTTTTAAAAAATATGTTGACAAACCTAGATTTATGTGTTATTATTAATTTAACAAATCAAATAAATTAATTTATAGGAGGAAATATTATGAAAAATCTAAAAAATATTAGACCGGAAGTAATTGAAAAAGTAAAACAATTAAAAGAAGAAGGCCGTGAATTTCAAAGTATTTTAAATCTTAATATGACTATTAATAATGAATTGGGGATTTTTATGACACAAAAGGAAAAAGACTATGTACTTAGTCAACTTTAATCAGAAGGAGAAAATAAAATGTGGAGAGATGAAATAAATCAAAAAATTGAAAAATTTAAAAGAATGAAACGTCATACAGACATGAAAGAAGTTAATGAAAATCATGTTTTTGATGAAGAAAAATCTGTAAAATGGAATCGTGAACAAGTAATTATTCATAATGAAAAAGTTCATGAAGATAATGATAATAAGCGACGAGAATATTATAATTTTAAAAATGAAATTATCAAACTTCAAAAAGAACAAATAAAATCTGAAAACCCGTGGGTAAATGAGAATCAAATTGATTTTGTATTTAATAGTGAATTTGTATATGATTATTATGACTATGAACTTTATTGTAGAATTGATGATATAATTAATTTTATTCATGATTTTAATAAAAAATAAGTTTAAGTCATCTGGGATAACGGTTAATCAAAAAGATTTCAGGGTTCGATTCCTTGAATCCCATTTTAAAAATATTGAACATCATAAGATGTATAACCTTTTGTATCTGTGGTCAGAAGATGACAAAAGAATTGAATAATCAAAGTTTTATGAATGTTTTTCTTTGATTTTACCACATCAATTCGCAAAGGGTTGTTCTCCTTTAATTAAAAAACAAATGAATTTTAAATTCATTTGTTTTTATAAATAATATTGCTTAAATCTTTTTTATGTGTTATTATTATTTTATTACAAAAAGATTGAGGGTGAAAATATGGCACGTTATAAAACTTCAACAGGCCATACATATCAGACAAAAGAAAGAAGGAGTTTTTATGAATTAGGGAAAGGATATCCAACATTAATAGAAATATACAAATGTGAACACTTTCTTTCTAAAAAACAAAAGTATTTTAAATTAGAATTACCAAAGGGCGAAAAAGAAAAAATAATGAATTCTGTTAAAATGACTTATAATGAAAATCTCAACTTATTTGTTGCTCATCATGATTCTGTATTTAATTATTTTAAGAAAAAATACCCCAAAAGGCTTAAAGAAGAAAATATAACCACATACAATGAATTAGTTTATCGGTCACAAAACAAAAGATAATAAATAATAAAGTTGAGGTGATGATTAATGCGAAAAATTAAATTAAAAGATTTTTTATTAATGAACGAAAATAGTACAATAATTGAAATCACAAATATAATTCCTGTTCCTGATGATGAAACATTGTTTTATACAATAGATTTTGACGCTAAATCAAAATCTACATCAGAAATACCTAAAACGGTTTTAAACCGTTATGTTAAATCATATGGAGCTACTTATGCAATGGAGGGCGCATCATATATGCAGTATCCTGTTGCCGTACTCGAAATTGAATTAGAATAAAATTTAAAAGGATGAATTTCTTTTAAAAATAATAATAAAGAGGAGAATTAAATGAACGAACAAATGTTAAAAGAGTTACAAGAGTGGGTAATACAAAATTATAATCAAGAAGATACAGGTTTAACATCTGAATGTTCTTATGGAAACTATGATGACTGTTTTACAGATGGGGAAAGTTCTGGAACATCATGGGCAGCATATCAAGTTGGGCAAATATTAGGTATGAAATTAGAAGAACCATGCGATCCTGATGAAGATGATTTTTAGGGGGTAGATATGAAAAAGATATTTGAAATTTCTGATTTTTTAGGGCGAACAGATGGTCAAGCACCTAAAGAATCGAGAATTATGGAAGATACCCCTGAAATTAGAAAAAAAATTATTGAAGAATATGAACCAGAATCAAATGATTATGAATTTACTAATAATAAGATGGGTGAATTTATAGACGGAAAAACAAATGAAATATTTATAAAAAACTCACAAGATGAATATGGAGAACCAATGGGTACACATATTTTAATTTTATCATATGAAGAGAAAAAACGACTTCTAATTGCACAATTTGAGGAGGATATTGATGATTTAAATAAAAATTTTGATGTAAAAGATTTTAATTGGATTAATTTATTTTATTATAGAGAAATTGATACTATTACATTTAATCTTGTTAAAATAGTTAGAGAAAAAAGAACAATAACATTTAATTATTTTAATCATACTCTTTTCTTAAAAAATGATAATGACACGATTATGAATGAATATGGTATTGTGCTTTATGAAGAAGTTTTCCCAATGTATATTTTTAAAAGAATTGTCTTATTTTATAATTTAAATGAGGTAAAAATTTATTATAGTGAAGAAAAACACCTCACAATTAGAGTTAATGTCACTTTAGAGGGAGACGGAGCTGTCATCACATCATTAGAAGAGGTTGAAAATGACTAAACGAAAAGTTTTCAATGAATCTAAAAAATTAAAAATTACCCTTAAAACAAATGGACTATGTGGTCATTGTGGAATTAATGAACCTTTTCATAAATTAACTGTTGACCATTTTATTCCCATTTCAAAAAGGGGAACAAATGATTTAGATAATTTAGTTGCTCTTTGTAAAGATTGTAACGAAAATAAAGATGATAAAGTTTGTTATCCAATTAGTTATTATCCTTATTTAAATCATGATGAACAATTAAAATTAAAATCTTTATATGATTCACATTTAAAAGATTTTAACGAAATTACAAAAGCACAAATTTTACCTATGGATATTTTCACTGTTGAAACAAAAACGTTACCTACACTAAAATGTAAAATTCAATTTACTCAGACAAGAGAAATCAAAAAGGCATATTATAAAGATTTAAATAAAATCTATAACTTTTTAATTAGATATTATGAAACTATAAAAGAAACAATTGATGTTTATAATTTAGTAGACATTGTGTATACAACAGGGAATTGGTTTTATTATGAAAATACAGATAATGAAATTGAATTATTATTTAGAATAAATGTAGAACCTGACGTATATACAGAAAATAAATTTGGTAATCTCATAAGAGATACACTTACAATTCAATATTATTTAGAATCTAAAATTTTAAATGATGTTTTAAAGGGAAGAGATTGGCAAAAATTAAGTAAATTAAGAAAAAGAGAAATAATTTATTATCAAGATTTTTATTATGCAATTCTTTTCCAATTTTCAAACAAAGTTAGAGAAATTTTAATTGAAAAGGGGTCAGTTAATTCACTTTTAATTAAAATTGCTACAAACTCAAAAGATTTAAGATTAATTAAATTTATTCAAGCAATAACTAGTAGAGGATTTGATGGTATTTTTGAACCATTAACTTATGAACACTTATATTTACTGAAAGATATTTGTTCAAGTGAAAAGATAACAGGATTCACGTTTTTACATAATTCTGATAAGGTTAAAAAAGAATTTGATAAATTATTTTTAGAGTTCGGGAATGATTCAGATGAATTTCAATCTTTTAAAGCTAAAATGACTGTTGAAAATTCAAGAAATCTTAGAAATATATTATCAAAATCATATAGGGGAATCTATTTGTTTGATAAAACAAAAATTTTTGGTCATCAATGGATAAACGAAGAAAAAAGAATATTAGAATTATAAGTTTTTATTTGATATTTCATTAAAATAATAACTTTTGAGGAGGGGAAATGTATCATAAAACACCTGAAGGACGTATATTAAAATGCAAAGCAAAAACACCTTGTAATTGTAAATATGTTAAAGAAATGGAACTTGAAAATATTCCACACGGATCTAAAATTGATTTAATGAATATAATCATAGAAATGCTTTGGCAAAAGCATGGGAAATTTAAATAATTTTTTGAAAAGGATTGATTTTAACAACAATTAATCCTTTTTTATTTTTTAAAAATTTGTTGACATCGTAGGTTATAGTGTGTTATAATAAATTTATCAAACAAATCAAAATATATAGGAGATAAAAATGAATCCAATTAATATAACAATCTTTCAAGCATTACTACATACAAATGAATATAAATTTTTAAAAGAAGACCCCAGGCTAAACGATAATATTATTCTCCTAGCTCTTGGCGGAAGTCATGCTTATGGAACGAATGTTGAAGGATCTGATGTTGATGTTCGTGGTTGTGCATTAAACTCAAAAGAAGAAATTCTTTTAGGTCGTGATTTTGAACAAGTTATTAATAACCCAACTGATACAACAATTTATTCATTTAAAAAACTTGTAGGATTACTAACTGCTTGCAATCCAAATTGTATTGAAATTTTAGGTTGTAAACCAGAGCATTATTTACATATTTCTCCAGTCGGACAAGAACTAATTGATAATGCACATTTATTCTTATCACAAAGAGCGTTTCATTCATTTGGTGGATATGCAACTGCACAATTAAGAAGACTTGAAAACAAAGTTATTCGTGACCAAGAACAAGAAAAACGTGAACAACATATTTTAAATAGTATTAAAAATGCAAAGCATTCTTTTTCTGATAAATATTTTTTAAATGATGAATCTGCTATTGAATTATATATTGATGAGGCTATTCAAGAGGGTTATACAACTGAAATTTTTATGAATCTCACATTGGAAAAATATCCGCTTCGTGATTATGCGGGTATGTTAGCTGAAATGCAAGAAATAATTAAATCTTACTCTAAAATTGGAAAGAGAAATGAACGAGCTTTTACACGAGGACAACTAGGGAAACATCAAATGCATTTGGTTCGCCTATATCTTATGTGTATTGATATCTTGACAAAAGAAAAAATTGTTACATATCGTGAAGAAGAGCATAAACTATTAATGGATATTAGATTTGGCAAATATTTGACTGATGGTGACAAGCCAACTGATGAATTTATGATGATGGTTGATGATTATGAAAAAGAATTAGAATATGCGAAAAACCACACTTCTTTACCATTACAACCAGAAATTAAAAAAATTGACGAATTTGTAATAAATGTTCATGAAAGAATCATTAAAGGGAAATTAAATATATGAATCAGAAAAAGAATATTCATAAAATGAAATTAAAACAAATATTCTGTAGACATAAAAATAAGGGATATAAACGAGGAGATTTAATTCATTCAAACCGTTCAACTTTAGTTTATGTTGATGTATCAGTTTATTGTATTTCTTGCAAAAAATATTTAGGTGAAGAATTTATAACAACGCAAGATTTAGTTGAAAGATTTTTGTAAGGATTTTGATGAGTCAAAAATAAAATTTAAGGGAATTAATAATATGATTTTTAGACATTACGGTTCAGATAAATTTTCTAAAAAACTTTATAATGAAATAAAAAATCATAATTTTCTCACAAAGCCCTTTGGTGGGTTATGGACATCACCATTAATAGGTGATACAACAGCATGGAAAGATTGGTGTGATAGTGAAGATTTTTATATAAAAGATTTATCTAAATATTTTGATTTCACCTTAAAATCTGATTCAAAAATAATTACAATAAATTCTATTGAAGATATTTATTCTAATTTTAATCATTTTATATTACCAGGTTACATAACTAAACTTATGAAAGTCTATTTAAATGAAGAATATATTGATGATGGTATGATTTATCTTGATTTTGAAAATATAAAAAACAAGTTAAATATTGATGCTATTATATTAAACATCAACAAAGAACTCTATTTTAAATTATATGGATGGAATGTTGATAGTATTTTGATTTTAAATCATAAAATTGTAAAACCGATTACTACAGGAAAGATTATATTATAAAGGAGGTAAAAATGGTAGAAAAGATAACACTTCGTCAATTTATTAATGTTTATAATCCAGAGCCTGAATATAAACAAAACATTCATTTAGTTATATATCCGAGAAATAGGGTTCCCGACAAAGAGCAAATCGTTATAGGTAAATGGGATTTAAAAGTTGAGAATTTATCTGATGATCTTCTTGATACAGAAATTCACGAAATACACACAAACGCAAGAACAGATTGTCGTTGTTCAGGTGGTTGTGATTATTACGGAGTTCCCGAAATTTATCTTAATGTGGAGAAACTTAAAGGAGAATGGAGATGAATTTAATTGAAGTTTGCAAAAATGTAGATCGTTCAAAAGCGGAATTTCTTGATTTATATTGTTTAAAAGATTTATTAAACAATCTTGGAATACCTGATTATGAAATACTAGATGAAGAAAAATTTAATAATCAAAAAGAAGAACGAATTAAAAAATACCCTTTAGGAATCTGGTATTCATACGATATTGCTGGTCATTTAGGGCATTATGTCTATTTTTATGATGATAAATTTGTAGCATATTCATATTTACCATATTGGAGTCCATATGAACTATCAGAACAAATTAAATGGATTGATACAGCTTCAGCACAAAAAGTGAAAAATTATTTTCTTACTTTTATAAAAAATGTAGATGTGAATTTAATAAATAAAAATGATGAATTAGATGATGGCTTTACAATACATTCTAATCAAAATCTTTTAAATTTATATAAATTTGCATATTATAATGATTGTTTAGTTGAAATAATAAGAGTATTTGGTGACAGAAGTTTAGATACAACGCTTGTAAAATATATTTCAGGTGATAAAGATTTAATAGGATATCAAAGAAGTGTTCTAACCAAAGAATTAGTTTTCCCATGGAATACAATTGAAAATAATAAAAAATTTCAAAAAGAAAAGGGGGATATATAATGAAAATTGAAGGTGTATGTAAGTTAGATTTTTGGGGGCTACCTACAGGTTCTGCTGTATTGTTAAAAAATAGAGAAGAAGGAACGTACATTGATATCAATACCATTGAACTTGACTTTTATGGAGAAAAATTAATCCCCAATCAATTTGATAAATGGGGGAATCCTCAATTTGGAGGGTTAGCAGGAAAGATTCTTATTTATAAAATTAGACAAAAAGTACATGATGGAATAATTGACAATGAATATTGTGCTGAAGTAAATTATTCTTATTCATTAAGTAATGAATCTACAGTTGAATTTATAGATAGACTCCCACGGATTAATATATGTCAAATTTGTAATAAAAAATTGCCATTATCTTTAGAAAATGTTGATAATATAAATAATATAGTTGTTCATGATGAATGTACTGATGAATATTATAAATTAGATATGATTGATAATATTATGTCAGGAGTAAAAACTGCCTTTGGATATAATACAAAATGGGGTGGTGAAGCATTAGATAATATTACATATAAAGTAATACCTAATGAATATTGTGGTGATAGTTGTCGTATATGCGCTCGTCAACCATGGTTTATATTTAGAACACCATTTGGTCATTTAAAAATAGGTTGGCGCAAACGAGTTATAAACATTACATTCATGGAAGACTTTAAACACTTTGATATGGAAATATTTAAAGATGAAAATGTTACAAAGTGGGGCGATAACACAGGTGAAAGAGGAATCCATGCCTGGGGATATGAAAAATATGACGAATATTTATATAAAGTGATTAGGTTATTAAAAAAGGAGAACGAAAGTGTCGGCAACAAATAAATCTTTTATGAAATCTATTTATAATATTTTCGTTCTGAAAGTGATGTAAAATTCGAAGAAATAGAAAAGAAAAAAATAACAGTTGAAGAATTTCAAAAGAAGAGGGTTTCTAAAACTGATGTTTTTTTCTTATTTAAATTATCTTAAAAATAAAAATAATGAACTTTCTGAATTAGCCGAAGAAAATGGAATTAATTTTGATGATGTTCCCAACAGACATAGAACAAGTCCCCTTAGTAATATTTCTTATGTACCAAGGAGAAATAATAACTCTTTAATAAGAATTTGCACATAGCGGAAGATATAGTGGGTGGAGAGATCAATATATTAAATTTGAAAGAATAGAATAATTTGATAAAAATTACTCGGGAGGAACCAATGGAATTAACACATTTAACTGACAAACAACTTCAAGATTTATTTGAATTACATACAAAAAATCTTGAAACTTTTCAAAAAAGTGAAATATATATAAAAAATATAAATTCACTTCAACATTATGTTGAGAATTTTGAAAATAAGTTAGTTATGATAAAAAGAGAACAAATTTTAAGACAAGTAAATAATATGATGTCAGACAATGATGATTTAATAAGTGTTATAATTGAAGAAACAGAGATTTTTTCAAAAGATAAAACAGATTTAATAAATAATTTATTAAACAAATCTATTGTATTAAATAAAAAAACATCTTTAGTGATAAAAGAAATAGAAATTTATAAAAATGAATTAACATTTATTGCTAATATTATTCACCGTACAGGAAAACGAAAAAGAATTACACCTATAAAACATTGTGTTGTATTAAAAACATATAATATTAATGAGGCAATTATTACAATTATATCTGAAGTGAGAAACATGTTGTTGAATTTAAATGAAAAATATATTAGTCACATGAATATAGAAATACTTAAAAAAGATATAGTTATTAAAGGTTATTCTGGAAAATGGAGTTTTCATGATGTTGATGTTTTAAATAATAAACCTATTTTTATTTATAAAAGACTATTGATGGGTTCTATGATATATGTAAAGATAAATGAAAATATAGATGTGCTAGAAGAATGGAGTGATTAATATGCAGTTAAAATGGAATGAAAATAATATTTATAATCTTGAGGGATTTTATTGTTTAACTAAAGAAAACATTAAAGATTTGAGATATAAAGAAAATTTCTCTTTATTTTTAAGAAATAACAGTTCTGATGCAATTGAATTATTTAAATCTTCATCAGAGAATGTGGTGAACAAAGTTTATGATTTTATTATTAATTCAAAAATTTCAAAGGAAAAACTGATTTCTATTTCGTTTCATGAGTGCTCACTCACCGAAGATAAAATAATTTTATCTCGTTATGATTTTGAAACTAGTAGAAATATGGTTGTTGAAATAATTAAAGGTAATTTAAATGATTTAAGGGGAGAAGTAACCTGTACATTCAATCATTCAACAACCTCACGACTAAAGTCGGAGGATTGCGAAATCTAACTTCGTAGGAACCCCTTATTGTTGCATAATAAAAACTAAGCACTATGTAGAAATTACATAGTGCTTTAAATTATTATTTCAAAATTTTAATTAAAAACAACAATTGGCTCTTTATTTAAAAAATCTGAATGTTTATTTATAAATTCGTCTGATTCAATTCTTCGTAAATACGATCCACCTCTCATTATATATGAATAAATATGATTTCCATATGAATCAGCTGTATGAAAATGAAATCCCCCTATTTCGTCTTTATCACTATAAAAAGTTTTATAAATAAAATACTCATCTGTAGGGAATGTTATAGTGGGTGCAAAAGCTATATTTTCATCAATTGAAAAAAATTCGGATTGATAAATAAAATCGGGATCTGAATGAGTACGAATATTAAATCTAAAATATTGATAACTATTTTCTGTTTCTTCTGAAAAGATATTTTCAATACTTGCTAGACCAAAAGAAAATCCTCTTGGAAAGAATGTGTTAAACATCCCCCAAAACATCATAAGAGCAATTATAATTATAATACTTGATGTTATTAATTTTTTAAATGAAAATTTTGATTCTATTTCAAGTTCATCTTCAATTTGTTTTTTAAAAGAAGATTCAATAAAATCTAGTTCTGCTTGAGTTGCTTTTCTATGATTTGATACATTTGATTGATCTATTATGTTTTCTATTTCTGTATTAACTTCTTTTTTTTCGTTTAATGATTTGTTATCAAAAGAACATTTTGGAAATGCAGCCCTACACTTATTGCAGAAT
>JGI20163J26743_11538102_pt1 | contig 13494 bp, 11 predicted proteins | sample TergutCu122P1_FD_26743 | JGI IMG/M metagenome (IMG submission 26743) | reverse complement strand
CATAGTGCTTTTGCAACTCGTTTACCCGAGAATTCTAATCCATTTCCTTTCCAGTCGTTTTTAACACATATTACATATGCAAAGATCATAAGAATTATGAAAATTAAAAAACCAACTCCGAGACTTGCAATAAACATTGTTGCAATGGATGTTCCTGTGGCTACGCCAAATACTATTATTGGAATACTTGGTGGCAGCAAAACACCTAGGGTGCCTCCTGCAACAACAAGTGCATATGCAAATCCTTTTGAGTAACCGGCTTTTATCATCGTAGGAACCATAATGGTACCTATTGTAGCAACAGTTGCAGCGGATGACCCTGAGATAGCACTAAAGAACATGCATCCCATAATAGTTGCCATTGCAAGACCTCCGCGCTTATGTCCAACCATGGCATCTACAAGATCAAGCAGTCTTCTGGCTATGCCACCTCCCTGCATTATAGAACCCGCCAGTATAAACAGCGGTATCGCCATAAGCGGAAAGTTGTCTGCCCCTGTGAACATTGATGTGGCAATAAAATCCAAAGACATAAATCCTGAGTTCACTATATAAAGTACCACCGATAACCCTAATGACCATGCCAAAGGCACGTTCAGAATCATAAGAATGAAAAAGCTTAAAAGTAATAAAGCTACAGGATTCATTATGCCACCTCCTTTTCATGGTCAGGCTTAAAAAGCTGCAAAATTCCGCGTACAAGATTTTGAATACAGCGAATCGTCATCATCACACTGCCAACAGCAGGCGCGGCGTAAGCGTATATCATATTAAGCCCGCTTGCCGGTGCAAACTGTGGACGTACACTCATTCTTTCCAACAAAATGAAACAGTTATAACATAGTATAATAAAAAAGATAAATACAAATACATTCGCCAGAATAAAAAGCACTTGTTTGCCTTTTTCCGGAAGCACAAGCGGTAAGATTCCAACAGATAAGTGGCGTCCGTTTTTTACTGCCTTACTTGCAGCCAAATAAATTACCCATATGAAAAGGTATCTTGAAATTTCTTCAGACCATACAAGTGGTTCGCCAATAACTCGCAGGATAATCTGTAGAAACACAAGAGTACACATTATAGCAAAAGCTATGTTGCATACGGTTGTTTCAAGCTTGTCGAGGACTTTGTCTATAATATTGTTAACCATAAGGTTCCCTGCCTTTCTTTATCAAGAAAACGGGGTTTCTGATCCTCAAAGAAACCCCGATATTTTCAGATTTTAATTAACGTAGTCTGCCGGTAATCGGGTCTAAGCGACCTTCTTGGTAAAGTCTGTTGCTTTCCGCAATTGCTTCAAGTAGCGCATCTAAATTAGGCTCAAAACCTTGTGCGCGGAACCAGTCGTAAACCGGAGCAGCAGCTTGTCTAAAAGGCTCACGGTCTGCATGAGTTAATCTTGTTACGGTCATGCCTCTGTCAACCATAGTTTGGTAACCGGCTTCACTTTCTCTAGCATTAACTTGTAAATGGTAGTCACGAGCATCTTCTGCGGCTCTACGTACAGCATCACGCAGGTCCTCAGGTAAGCTACGGTAGAAGTCATAGTTAATAACAATTGATACTGCATCATATACTGCATAAACGTCAGTCATATACTGCTGAACTTCGTTATAATTGCCGTGAACAGCAACCATGATAGGATTAACTTGACCATCAACAGTTCCAAGTTGCATTGCAGTGAAAAGTTCTGCAAAAGCCATTGGCATTGGGTTTGCGCCAAGTGTTGCATAGATTTCTAGTAACGTAGCGTTCTCTTGAGTACGAATTACCATACCTTGCATGTCCGCCGGTGTACGAATTTCTCTTACGCTGTTTGTTACGTTTTGGAAACCGTTTTCAAAGAATACTAGAGGGTAAAGGTTAGTCTCTTCTGCAATGTCCCTTCTAAGCTGAGTACCCATTTCGCTATTTAAGAAATGTTGAACCGCAGCACCGCTGTCAAATAAGAACGGTAACTGTGCGAATAGGAATCTGTCAGTGAAGTTTGCTAAAATAACTGCACCGGCCTCACCCATTTGCAGATTTCCAAGTTGAACTTGTTCATAAAACTCTCTGTTGCTTCCCATTTGACCATTTGGGAAAAGCAAAACTTCTATACGTCCATCAGTGTATTCATGCACCAATTGTTGAAATCTGAAGTGACCTTGCGTGATAGGGTGATCTTCAGGAACACTGCCTGCAAAACGGATTGTGAATTCCGGTCCTGTGGCTCCACCGTTTCCTCCTCCGGCAGGCTGTCCACCACCGTTGCCACCACAAGCTGTAAGTGTGCCGACAATAAGCATTACTGACATAATAACTGCAAATAAAATCCTCTTTTTCATGAATTTCCTCCTCGAATTATAGCCCTTGTGGGCAAAATCAACTTAAAACGGACAAGTTTTTTCCGTCCTGTACAAATAATTTTATTTTTATACTGTATACTTCGCAAGCTCCGTGCCAAAAGATGTTTATTGGTTTTATTGTCTTAAATCGCTGTCAATATGTACTTTTTTGAACATTACGAATTTAAGCCGGTCTAAAATCACTGTTATTATTTGCAACAATACTGTTGCGAATAACAAACAGTGTAGCAAAAACGCAACACTTTTTCTTGTGCATAACCTTCAAATATGTTAGAATTTCATTGAAGGAGATTCATTATGGAAGAACTAATTTTAGCGTCTTTAGAGACATTCCCTAATTTTGTTGTGGTGAACAGCGACGGACGGATTGCGTATTTAACAGACTCTTACGCAAAACTTCTTGGTACAACCAAAGAAGCAGCAGCAGGGAAACCTGTGGAAAATGTCATTCCCGGCACTCGCCTTAACACAATTCTAAAAACCGGCGAAGAAGAAATCGGATCCGTAATGACTCTTTATGACCACTCACAAAACTGTGATGTTTCCGTTGTCTGCAACCGTATTCCCATAATAAAAAACGGAGAAATTATCGGTGCTTTAGCTGTTACCATCATGAACAATTTGTCTGAAGTTAATAAGCTACATGAAGAAGTGGATAGAATCAGACGCGAAAACACGCAATACAAAGAAAAACTGCAAATCATCGAAAAGAATATGCATCCTCTTGAGCAAGTAATTGGTCTGTCAGATGAAATACGAAATATTAAAAAAATGATATCCGACTACGCAGACTCCAATCTTGCAATCCTAATCACCGGCGAAACCGGCGTGGGAAAGGAAGTTATTGCAAAAGCCATTCATCATGTAAGCAGACGCGCTTTTAACAATTACGTGAAAATCAACTGTTCCGCAATACCTAGTGAACTTTTGGAATCAGAGCTGTTCGGATATGAAGAAGGGGCTTTCACCGGCGCTGCGAAAAGCGGTAAAGTCGGAAAGTTTGAACTTGCAGACAAAGGAACGTTGCTTCTTGACGAAATCGGTGACATGCCTATGAATTTGCAGGTAAAACTTTTGCGCGCAATTCAAGAAAAAGAGTTTGAAAAAATCGGAGGTTTAAAAACTATTCCATTTACAGCGAGACTGATATGCTGTACGAATCAAAACATCGATGCCATGATTGCAAACGGGACTTTTCGGCAAGATTTATATTATAGAATTAATGCAGTTGAAATAAATATCCTTCCCCTTAGGGAGCGTCTTTGCGATATAGAACCATTATGCCAACATTTTATTTCAAGAATCAATCGGGAAAACAACTTAGATATACGCGGCCTTGATGAAAAAGTGCTGGAAATGTTTTATAACTATAGTTGGCCGGGTAATGTCAGGGAGCTTGAGCAAGTTGTTGAAAGAGCTTCTATAATATGTAAGGGTGACGTTATTACCACCGAAAATCTGGAGTTTTTTGCAGATAAGGTTTCTAGGCAAAAAAGCGTATTTGTGCCAAATACGACAAATAATAGCGAAAAACGCCACAATGAAGATTTTTCACTACACAAACAAGCATTAAAAACTGAAAAAGAACTTATCATTCAGGCGCTTTTGCAAACAGGCGGAAATAAAACCAAAGCAGCTAAACTTTTAAACATTGACCGCAGCAGACTTTACAGCAAACTTAAAAAACACGAAATACAGTAGCTTTATTTTGTATTGCAATTCGCCTTGTATTTTTTCATAATTATTGTATACTAGATATATCATTTGGCGGAGGGCTTGGCTTAGTGACTGAACGAAATTTTAAATTAATAAAAGGCGGGATACCATACCCTGATGGAAAAGAACAGCGAACTTTTGTATCTGCTTTTGTGACAGATACGAGGCTTATGGGTGTTGTTGGACTATACATTCACTGGAATGTGCGGTCTATTAGTGCTGTTTCTGATTTTCATCAGTTCTTTTATTTTGATGCCGAAGAATACGGCTTTGAAACTTACAGAAGCATAATAAGTAGCGATGCTACAGAGATTAAGCATATCGAGCAAGCTCTAATAGGAGGTCTTGGTGGTAAGAAAATTAGTCTTACCCAAAGAGAAGCTACAGCACTTATACAGTCATATGTTGAGATGAACCATAAATTTAATGCCCCTATGCCAGATGGCGAAAGCGAGTATAAGTTTTTGCTTGAGACAAAAATTGAGATTACAGATGAGGAGCGTTTTGAGCTGTTTGAAAAACAATGCGCAGAAGTAACATCTGAATATCAGGCAATCAACTATTTTTTGATGCGAGCTTTTGGCAAGGATTTTACTGCTGCCAAATATCTCACTTCCGGTGAATTTCCTTTAGATGTTTGCTCTGACATACCGGTAGCAACACTTTGCAAAAACTCAATAGAACATTTTGAAAACGAAAATGGCACTTCATATTTGTGCGAATCACTTGTTGAACATGATACTTCGTATGTTTTGGTCGTAACTGAAATTACGCTACATGACTTAAAAATTGCGACCTTTGAAAAGCGTTCCAGCATGCAGGTTTCGGCAGTTGAAGCAGCTATGATGCTTTCGCGTTCTGAATATGTGACCATTTATGACATAATCGATGACCCTGATGAATTTGAGGTTAATTTTGCAAAAGTTACATCAGGTGCGCTTCTTACAATTCACGATACCGGTAGATTGTTTTTGTCTTTTAATAAAAATAACGACCATGTGGGCAAACAAGTTTTCCGATTAAACGAAGATGTTTTTGGTCTTTTCTTTGTGACCGATTTGGAGCAATTAATAATTGCGGCATACAGTCTCAAAAGCATTCACGCCATCGAAAGAGCATTGCAAAACCACTCATTAGCCAGCGCCCTGTTTCTTACTGCAAAGTATGAGTTCAAAGAGCCTGTCTTATATGAATTTATACAAAGTGGCTTTGAGGACTTTGATGATTTTTTGGATTTCATAAAGGATTAGTCATGTTATATGGAAATATTAAGCGCCTTTTTTGAGTATGTCTGCTATCTCGCGGCACATTCTAAGAATTGGCGTTTTTGTTATGTTTGACATAACTGTAAAGTGAGCATTAAGCTCCGGGCAACACCAAAATCCGATTCGATATCCGGGGTCAGAACCTATATGACCAAACCAAGTGTGTTCTGCCATTTCGTTTTTGAACCATGACATACACATCTCTTGCTGCATCTCAGGAATCGGAGCGTATGCCTCCATCGCAAACTTATATGTTTCCGGGCACAAAAGTGTTTTGTTTACAAGGACTTCTTCGCCCCACTTTCGCATATCAGAAACATTTGAAGTGAGCGTTGAGCTTGGTGCCCTTTCTCTGCAATATCCAAAAGGCTCTGCGAGCATCATACGTTTATCCTCATCTTTTTCGTATCCCGGAACTAACCCCGGTCTTAAAGTTATCGATATTTCAGAATCATTCATATTAAGTGGCTTTAGTATTTTTTCATTTACAAATTCATCATAGTAAAGACCGGACACCACTTCTATAACTGTTCCTAAAGTGTCGTATTCCAAATCGGCATAAACGAACTTTTTATCACTTGGGTCATGCAAGAATTTTGATTCAAATATTCCGGATGTATGGGTAAGGATATGCTTTATGGTTACTTCTTTGTATCGCTTATCGTCAATTGACGGTTTTGGCAATATATCAATCATTTTATCGTCTAATTTGAGTTTGCCTTGTTCAACTAACATCAAAATCGCCGTGCTGGTAAACAGCTTTGTGATTGATGCCATATGAAAAATATCGTCTTTTTTTAAAAGCTCTTTTTTCTCTATATTTTTATATCCTGCAGCACCTTCACAAATGAAATTTTCGCCTATGATTCCAGCGCCCAATGCCACGCCCGGAAGGTCATAATAAAGTACACAGTCTTTTATATATTGATCAAGTTTCGCGTTTAAGTTTTCTTGCATGTTTGCAGTTCCTTTCCATTTTTTCAGTCGGGTTCAGATAAGTTTTGTAATCATATGCGTTTGCCGTTCAATGTGAAACACTCGACAATTGGAGTTCGTGTTTCACAAGCTTTCACTTGCAAAAGCATATGATTACTTTTATTCTATATTGGAATTTGGTTTAAAGTTATGGTATTATTGTATCATATATACGAAAAATGTGTGCGTAAAAATCACCAACTTAAACCGACTGCACACGAAAAATCCATACGAAAAAACTTGAAATAAATTACGCATGAAATTTTTCTTATACTATAAATCAAAATTAACAAGTAAGGAGTTATGCAATGGAATATAGAGTCTTTAACAAAACAGGAGAAAAAGTTTCTCTAATGGGGCTTGGCACTATGCGCCTGCCTACAAATGCCGATGGCACAATTAATGAAAATGAAGCGATTAAAATGATTCGCTACGCAATAGACAATGGTGTTAATTATGTAGATACCGCATACATGTATCATGATGGGGAGAGCGAAGTCATTGTTGGCAAAGCTCTTAAAGACGGTTACCGCGAAAAAGTGTTTTTGGCAGACAAAATGCCTGTTTGGTATGCTAAAGAAGAAGCTGATTTGCAAAAAATCTTTGATAAGCAGTTTGAGCGTCTTGATGTTGAGCGCATCGATATGTATCTTCTTCATAATGTAACAGCTGCTATTTGGAAGATTGCAGGAAAACTTAATACCCTCGATTTTATAGAACAGAAAAAAGCAGAAGGCAAAATCAAACACATCGGTTTTTCGTTTCACGATGATATTTCTCTATTTAAAGAAGTTATCGATTCATACAATTGGGATTTTTGTCAAATACAGCTGAACTATATGGACACCCAGTGGCAAGCCGGCGTAGAGGGTCTTATGTATGCTGCAAGCAAGGGAATTCCTGTAGTAATTATGGAGCCATTAAAGGGCGGCAGGCTTACTGATGCGTTTCCTGAAAATGTAGAAAAGCTGTTTAATACTCTAGAGGTCAAAAGAACTCCGGCAGAAAGAGCATTAAGATGGCTTGCCAACTTCCCTGAAATCATGACCATATTAAACGGCGTAAGCAACCTTACGCAAACTACAGAAAACATCAAAACGTTGAGTGACGCTAAGCCAAATAGCTTGTCAGCGCAAGAACTTGCTGTTATAAAACAAGTTGCCGACACATACAAGGAATTAATTCAATATGACTGTACGTCGTGCAAATATTGTTTGCCTTGTCCGCAAAGGTTAAATATTCCTCATGCGATGAATCTTTACAACGAGTGGTTTTTGTTTGCCCATAGTGAAAAGACCATCGGCGATTTTAAGATGTATTTTCCTAAAGGGACGTCTATTTGCACAAGTTGCAAAGTTTGCGAAGAAAAATGTCCTCAACATCTGAACATCTCAGAAATGATGCACAAAGCAGCAAAACTTTTTGAGTAAAAATTATTTGAACAAAGTTAGACAGAGAGGATTTTTTAAGTGTTAGAAGTAGCAAAAAATATTTATTGTTTTCCAATTCCGTTTCGCAATAGCCCCCTTAGGGAACTAAATGGTTTTGTGATTAAAGGTGAAGATAAACATCTTATGATTGACGTTGGCTTTAATTTGCCGGAAGGTTACGAAGCTGTAACTAAGGCTTTCGCTGAGCTTGGAATTTTGTTAAAAGATACCGACATATTTCTTACGCACATGCATGCCGACCATACAGGTCTCATTGAGCAGCTCAAAAAAGAGTGCGGCAAAATATATATAAGTGAAACTGACGGTTATCACGTCAATAGAACGTTTAACGAAGAATACTGGGAAAAATGTATGCATATACAAGACCATATGGGTTTTCCCGATGCGGAAACATTGCCGTTTCAAGAGCATCCTGCTTTTATTGGTGGTGTCCAAACCCATACGAATTTTGAACATGTAACAGAGGGCATGTTTTTTAAGTATGGTGGTTATGACTTTGAAGCTATTGATTTGAAAGGACATACGCCTGGTCAGATGGGGCTTTATGATAAAAACGCCGGTATATTGTTTTCCGGCGACCATATATTAGAACGAATAACTCCCAATATAAATTTGTGGGATTTTGAGCAGGATTATTTGGGACTTTTCCTTCAGAATTTGAAAAAAGTAAAAACGTTAAACGTCAAACATCTTTTGTCCGGACATAGGGCTCTTGTTTCTGATGCAAACAAACGAATAGATGAGCTTATTGCGCATCATGATGAAAGGTTAAACTATGTTTTAGACGCCTTAAAAGATGGCAAAACTACAGTTTATGAAGTTGCAATGGAGTTAAAGTGGAACTACGGCGGTGGATATTTTGGTGATTTCCCTGCCCCGCAAAAGTGGTTCTCTGCTTCTGAGGTGTTTACTCATCTTGAATATTTGCGAAGAATCGGCAAGGTAAACGTAACTATGGATGGACCCACTTATAAGTATACGGTGGCGTAAAGTTGGGAGGGCTGGTGCAATCGATTGAAATTGCACCAGCCCTCCCGCTTAAAAGAACATCGAATATTTATAGAAAAATTTTCACTTTACCAGTTTGCAGGGTTTGTTTCTCCTGCAGCCGCAAGTGCTTCTCGCACTGCCTCAACAACTGCATTTGCTGATATTGTTGCACCTGCAAATGAGTCAAGACTGATGTTTGTAGTCTGTGATTCAAAGATTAAATCGCGAAGTTCAGGCCATACACGATCCCAGTGTCCTCCTGATTCGTTATGTTCATTTATAACGATTCTACGAATATTACTTCTGTCAACAGTTACAGTTACGTTCATTTCTCCACCGAAACCTTCTGTTGTAACAGTATAGTAACCAGGAATCAAGAATCTCGCATCAGGATTTGAAGGATTACGTGTAATTTGTGTCAAAGGATACGTTCTAGGCGTAATAGCTGCCGGATCTCCACCTGCTGCAATTATCGCTTGGTTCACACCCCATACTATGCCAGATGCTGACATTGTCGCTCCCGTATGTATATCAACGTGAGTAGATTGTCTGTCATTAATTTGGTGGTGCGCAACTTGACGGAACCAGAAACTTCCCCATGTGCCACCTTGAACCTCATCAACTGCTACTGTGCTACCATGACCATATGCCCCTTGACCAAGTCCACGTTGCCCACCTGTATGAAGATGTAGCTCGTTTCTACCAAAAGACACTCTGAGAAGCATGTCAATATAGTGGTGGTATAACATTCTCATAACTTCCGGATTCTCAGCGCCGGGCACATAATCTGCCGGAAGCGGATTTCCATAAATGTCCATAGTGCTTGCCGGAACAGTTATTTCATGATACCCAGGTATAAACTTATCTCCCGGAAGTGGTGCCGTTATATACTGTGGCTCTAAATCAGCAGGGTTAGCGCCGGCTTGTCTTATGGTGTCTTCAACAGCCTCAATGATTGCATCTCTTGTAGCAGTTGCACCTGTGAACGCATCAATGTCTTGTGTTGATTGTCTTACAAAAATTTGGTCAGGTACTCCGGGATACGCTCTAAGAAACCAACCCGAACCGTACTTTGAGTCGCTATGACTTACTACAGCAATATTTGTAATTTGATTTTCGCTGAAGTGAACTTCAACTACAAGGGGATAATCTCCAAAGCTGTCAGCCTCTGCTGTGTAAACTCCCGGTGTAAATGTAGCTGTTGCATAAGGTAGCCCCGCAACTGCAGGTATGATATCAACTGCAGGTGCTTCCGGCTCAGCAGGTGCAGGCGCCGGTGTGTCATTTCCGCAAGCGGTTAGTGCAAAAACAAGCATTACCGCCAAAACACTTGCTAAAATAATTTTTTTACTTGATTTTTTCATGAAAATAAGTCCTCCTGTTAAGTTTTCAACTTTTTATAGCCTAGTAGACTATTTTTTAGTTTGTCACATAGTGACATAAATAAAATACATATTCTCTTAATCGGAAAAATCTCTATAGTTCTTTCCCCATTGATTAACACAACTTAATTGAAATTTGCAGACATTCTGCTATATTGTTCATTCCACTTTATATCCCCATCACTTGATATCCATATTGCTGCGGCATCAAATGATTTTGCCAAATTGTAGCCTTCTTCAAAAGGTAAGATAAAAATTGTAGTGGACAGCATCTCTGCAACAGTTACTTCTTCATGTATAACAGTAACTGATAAAAAATTCCATGCCGGCATAAGCGTATTAGGGTCAATTATATGATTATAATCTATGCCATCCACAATGTAGCTACGCATGTAACTTCCACTACCAACAACCGCCATGTTGCTCACCGCAACCGAATCCAATGTGCCACCCGTTTGTGGGTCTTTTATCCCTATATTCCACGGACGCCCACCGCCCGACGCAGCCTCACCTATAACAACAATGTCGCCACCTGCATTTACTACAGCTGAGCGAACGCCTCTTTGTATTAGCAGTTCTGCAATGCGACCAGCTGCGAAAGATTTAGCCGTTGCACCTACATCAAGGGACATCCCTTCTTCTGCAAGAAAAACCGTATTGTTTTGCTCATCAATAATTAAGCCATTTATGTTGACAAAACCAAAAGCCTCACGCAAAACGTAGTAATCCGGAATAGCTGCGCTTTTAGGATTTAAAAGCCCGTGGGTGCGGTAACTGTGCCATATCGATAACACCGGCCCCAAAGTGACATTTAAAATTCCACCGCTGTCTATATATGCCTGCTTTGAAAAAATAAGCAGGTCGATTATTTCACGCTCCACAGTTACAGGTTTTATTCCTGCATTTTCATTTACTGTGTGCAAGTTGTTGATACCGTCATAACTATTAAATATATCAAACAAAATATGATACTTTATAAATTCTGCTCGCGCCGCTTCAAAATGATCATTAAAGGCAGCTTCGGATTCTGCATATATGATAAACGAAATATATGTATCAAAAGCGTCGAAAAACCCAGCTTGATATCTTGTTAAAGATTTTTCCGAACATGCGCTTAAATTAATTGTAATAATCATGCAGGCCATGATTAAGCCAATTTTTTTACTCAAAAACTTCATATATAACTATGTATTCCTCTTTGTTTTCCCCTTGAAAACACCGCCTTAAATATTTATTTTCTGCAAAATTGCAAGTAGCGCGTCTTTCTTTTGCGGTGAAACATTTTGCAAAACACCGAAAGCCCAGCTGTTATAGCGCCCCGCTATGTCTCTTGCCATACCTGCACCGCCTGAATCTCTAACTGATTTCACAAACATCTTTGCATCAGTTTGCGATTCCATAATTTCCTTTGCAAACTCACGAAGCTCCGGGGTTTTTCGCATTGCCAATATTAAAGGTAATGTAATAACTCCATTTTTTATGTCGCTTCCTACAGGTTTTAACGCTTGAGCCTCGGTTAATTCATAATCGTTACAATCATCAGCAATCTGAAATGTGATGCCCATAAAGCGTCCAAAACGCCTAAGCTCATTGGCGGTTTTTGCAGATTCTCCGCCTATTATCGCTCCAATATATGCGGAAGCCGAAAATAGCGCCGCTGTTTTTCCTGATATGATTTTTAAGTATGCACGCAAGTTTAGCTCCAAGTTTTGAAAGTTCGCATGTTGAAGGTATTCTCCTTTGCACACGCCAGCTAAAGCTTTTGAAATATGCGATATCAGCATCGCGTGATTTTCTATATCCTCAAGTCTTTTTGTGTCGATACTTGCAAACATTAGCATACTTTGACTAAGCAAGAAGTCTCCACAAATCACAGCGCTTTTTGTCCCAAATTTTTGATGAAGTGCAGGAAGCCCACGTCTCGTATCTGCATTGTCCATCACATCATCATGTATTAAAGTAGCCATATGCAAAAGTTCTATGCATGCTGCTGCTCTAATTGCATCATCATGCACTTTATTTTCAAAATCAGCAGCAGCCGTGAGCAATAATAGCGAGCGTATACTTTTTCCTGTACTCTGAGCGAGATAAGAGGTCAACTCGCTCAGTCCCGGCACAGGAGTTTGTAAAGTATCTATCAGTAGCTCACCACTCAAACGCAAGGCTTCATTCACCTTTGTCATAAGTATGCTCCTTTACTGTGCTTCGATTGATTGTTCTAATGCGTCTTGTACCGCATTCAAAAATGCAGTGGAGCTATAGGTAGCACCGGCAAATACGTCAACGTCTCCATGTTGCACAGTAAGAATTTCTCTTGTTAAATGTGCAAATGCCGGATCAGCAAATGTCGCAGTTTCGCTGCTATAAGTTACTTCTATTTGCGTAATTATTCCTGTGTCTTCAACTGTTATTTCAACAGAAACGTTTCCGTAAAATCCACCTCTACCTGTGCCTGAAAAAACGCCGGGCGTTAAGTCAAGGTCGCCGGCAACCAGCACTAACTCTGTATCCCCCCCAGGGCCATTTCTCATGGCATTCCATATGGTATCTTCATCGCTTAAATTTCCGCCTGCTACAGACATTGCGCCAAAAATAGCTACAGCTAAAATAAATACAAGTAAAAGTATTACTATTAATTTTTTCATAATAACGTTATCCTCCTAAGTGACAAATCGTCGCCCCTATCACCGTTTCTTTAATCGTTATACACATAAAGCCTTTGAACAAACGCTTTATTTTTCCACCATTTTCCTAACCAAGGCATCACATAATAATCAAGGGATAAAACTCTGCCTCCTGTAAACAGTAGCGCAATTGCCGCAAAAGGCATCCACCACATTGAGAATGGCAAGCCAACTGTGAGAATCATAACTACAGCTACAGCTAATGCGCCAAAAGACGCTAATGTTGTGAACAATCCTGCCATAAATGCAAGCCCCAGTAATATTAAGAAAACAACTACTAGTTGTTGGACAAACATTTCAGAAGCTTCCGATGCAAATACAACACTCTGTAAGAACCAATTAACTGCAGAAGTTTGCACCCACATTATCATTTCTCCGCCGGCAACAACGATAGAAAAGTGAATTTTATCAAGAATATTAATATCAGGCGTATACGGTGCAATAGGTCTAAACTGCTCTGCAACACCGTAAAATACATCTCGGAGTTTCGTAGTTTCAAACCAACCGAGCTGAATATTAACATAGCCTTTGTATAACATGAAAATTCCCATGAAAACTCTTAGCGGAACAATAAAGAACGTCGCCGATCTGTTAGAAAAATGCCCGCCCAAAAAGCTTCTGCGATTTCTTATAGTGAAAAATTCGTGGGTTATATACGAATAAATTTTGTTCCAGCCCAAAAT
>JGI20163J26743_11538104_pt1 | contig 13597 bp, 13 predicted proteins | sample TergutCu122P1_FD_26743 | JGI IMG/M metagenome (IMG submission 26743) | reverse complement strand
GCTCCATATAATACAGTGTGAACAGCACTGTTATCCTTAATTATGTAACAGTTCAAAACAAGATATACATTTTACTAATTCTAGGTTATCATATAATAGGTATAAGTTTCAACTGTTGTCTACGAAACAGTAACGTGTATTTGGATAACTGGATTGGAGAGTATATGATTACTATTATTATTAAAGGACTACTAATATTAATAGGCCCCTTTTTGATTAACGCTTCTTTTGATGAGTTTATAACAATTGTTATGATTCTTGTTGTTATATCAATTACAGCCTTAAGTCATTATCTAGATAAAGATATTATATCATTAGGTAGCACCTTTGTGATTTTAGGATTATGTATTTTTGTACCAGATGTAATGTCATTTCTTCCATTGTTATGCTTTAACCTGTTAGAGTTAAAAAGATGGAAGTTATTACCTTTTATTGCAGTTCCAGTGATAATACATTTTGCGTACTTTAATACAAGGGAGATGGTTTTGCTCATTTTACTTGGGGCAATAGCAATATGCTTACAAAATCTTTGCGCTAAACTTGGTAGCCTTATTGAAGATAATCATAGAATCCGTGATAATAGTATTGAGCTACAATACGAACTTCAAAAAAAGAACAAAGCATTGGTGGATAATCTTGATTATGACATCTACCTTGCCACTTTGAAAGAGAGGAATCGAATTGCAAGAGAAATTCATGACAATGTAGGGCATGATTTATCACGATCTATTTTACAAGTGGGGGCAATTCAGACAATTAATAAGGAGGAATACTTGGTAGAACCAATAAATTCCTTGAAAGAAACTCTAGATTCTGCCATGACGAGTATACGAGAAAATGTCCATGGTTTGCAGGATGATTCTATAGATTTACAAGAAGCTATCAAGAAAATAGTAGAACCCATTAATTGCCATGTGGACTTAGAGTATGATTTGACAGATGAGATTGCAAGCAATGTCAAATATTGCTTCTTAGGAATAATAAAAGAAGCTATAACCAATCTATCAAAACATAGTGATGCCACAGAAGTACAGATAATTCTAAAAGAGCACCCTGCTTTTTATCAGTTGTTATTTCATGATAATGGAAGTGCAGATCCTGGCTACACAGACACTGACTATAAAGGAATGGGTATCTCCAATATGAGAGACCGAGTAGTTGCTCTTAAAGGTCAGTTTAATGTATCTTACAATAATGGGTTTAGAATATTTGTATCAATTCCAAAAGAATAAGAAAGGTAATATACATCATGAGAATAATAATTGTTGATGATGATGCAATTGTGTCATCTTCTCTTAAAACAATCTTGGAATCAGAAAGAGAAATAGAAGTTGTTGGCATTGGTGGAGATGGCAATGATGCAATTAAATTATACAAGGAGCATAAACCAGACGTAGCACTTCTTGATATTCAGATGCCTAATAAGAACGGCCTTGAAGCGGCCAAAGAGATATTGGAATTTGATAATCAAGGAAAAGTTCTTTTCTTGACTACCTTTTCTGATAATGATTACATAATCCAGGCTTTAAACTTAGGAGCTAAAGGCTATATTTTAAAGCAAGACTTTGCTAGTATTGCTCCTGCTTTAAGGGCAGTATTAAGCGGGCAAAGTGTTTTTGGGACGGATATAGTTTCGAAGTTACCAGACTTGGTGAAGGTAAGTTCAAAGTTTTCTTATTCGGATTTGGATATTAATGAGAAAGAAGAGGAGATTATTTCTTTAGTTGCTCAGGGACTTAACAACAAGGAAATAGGGGAAGAACTATTTTTAAGTGAAGGAACTGTCCGTAATTATTTAAGTAATATACTAGATAAGCTTGACCTAAGAGATAGAACCCAGCTAGCTGTATTTTATTATAAAAATAAGGTATGATGGAGCCTCAATCGGGTGGGAGGCTTCTCTTTTCAGCCTCGCTGCCCGGGCGCCAGGGCGATGTCGCCTATGCTGTAACGGAATTTACTTCCGTGTAAGCATGTTTAGGTGATTAAGTTCCTTATCGCCCTGTGTGCAGAAAAAAGAGGCAGCCATCACCACCTCTTATAAGTATAAAATTAAAGCACATCTTGGCGTTTTAGGCGAAATAATCGCCAGTTATCCTACATGTTTCTCTCTGCAACTAAGTTAACCCCTGTTCCAAATATATCCTCGATTATGATGTCACCCATTACTATAGGTGAAGTTAAGGTAATATCCTTTACTGCTTTAACTACTTCTAATTTATATTTTTCAGGAATAGGCTTATCTGTTCTCACAGGAATAACAGGGTGTATGCCACCATCTATTTTGACAGTAGTACATACCATTCTGGTGGGATTAGTAATTTCTTCATAAGCATGATCGATGCCTCTTTTACACTTCTCACCAGTTACCTTTAAGTCCTCTATCGTTCCAGTAATTTTCATTCTACACCCTACTGGACAAACTACACATACTAAATCTCTATCTATTTTACTCATTGGTCACCTCCAACTACAAGTGTGATTTCAATATCACCTTTAACTCCCTCAAAAATAGACCTCTTAACAGGTTGTTTAATCATCTCGCCAGGGGTAAGGTGTCTTTTGTTAAAACTTGCAAGTTCTTTTCCTTGGTTGCTAACTACAATTTTAGCTTTTTCATAAATATCCTCTACGCGTAAAAATAGGTCCAACTTTTCAGGCATGGCAGAGTATCTAAGTTTGTGAGGAACACAATATGTAAGGCCGCCAGATACTAAAACGTTCATTTCGTCGGATTGGTCTTGGCTCTCACCTTTAACATATTTTGCAGCAGCAGCTCCTGCTCTTTGGCTTTCCTCGGTTACAAAGTCTACCACGTCATGTACATGGACTACATTACCACAAGCAAAAATCCCAGGTATAGAAGTCTCCATACTTTCATTTACAATTGGGCCATCTGTCTTTCTGTGGATATTGATTCCAGCTAATCTGGAAAGCTCATTTTCTGGAACAAGTCCAACAGAAAGTAATAAAGTATCACACTCGTAATCCTTTTCTGTTCCTGGAATTACTCGTTTTCTTTCATCAGTCTTGGCAATTGTTACACTTTCAAGTCTGTCCTTGCCGTTTATCTTTGTAATGTTATGATTTAGAAGTAGTGGAATGTCGTAATGATTTAAACACTGAACAATATTACGAGTAAGTCCTTTTACAATATGGCCACGAGCCAATACAGCACTTACCTCTCCGCCTTCAAGAACAATTCTTCTTGCCATAATCATTCCAATGTCTCCAGCACCAAGAATAATGGCTTTTTTCCCTACAGCATAACCTTCAATATTTATGTAACGTTGGGCAGCTCCTGCCGTAAATACACCTGCTGGACGGTCTCCTGGAATGGCTACTGCTCCTCTTGGTTTTTCTCTACAGCCCATTGCTAAAATAATAGCCTTTGCTTGGATTTCTAATACGCCACTGGTATTCATGGCTTTTACTTTTCTATCAGAAGTAATCTCTGTAACCATTGTATCTAATAGAATATCGATATTTTCATCGTAGGCCATGTTAATATATCTTTGGGCATATTCAGGTCCTGTAAGCTCCTCATTAAAGATGTGAATACCAAAGCCATTGTGGATACATTGTTGCAGAATCCCTCCTAGCTCTACATCTCTTTCAATTACAAGTACACTTTCTATTCCTTGCTTCTTTACTTCAATTGCGGCACCTAGCCCTGCAGGTCCACCACCGATTACAACTATGTCATAATTTTGCATTTTTCCACTCCTTAATTTACTTTGTTCTTCCGGTTAAAATGTATGATCCGGCTTTTTCAAGTACAACTTCTTCCAAAGGTTTATTTAATTCTCTAGCAATGATTTGCTGCACTCTTGGACCGCAAAATCCTGCCTGACATCTTCCCATTCCAGCACGGCATCTACGTTTCACCCCATCTACTGTTGTGGCTCCTGGCTTACGATGAATAGCATCTAAAATATCACCCTCAGTAATATTTTCACATCGACAAATTACCCGACCATAAAGAGGGTTTTCTTTGATTAAAGCGCTTTGCTCGTCTTGGGTCATTTCAATTAGCAGCTTTCTCTTGACAATAGGGTCAAATCCTTCTTTTTCTATTAAATCCAATCCTGTTTCTTTCAGGATTGAAAGAGTATAAGTAGCAATAGCTGGTGCAGCTGTTAAGCCTGGTGACTTAATGCCTGCTACATCGATGAATTTTGGAGCACCATCAGCCTCTTTAATAATAAAATCATCCTTATCTGTTTCGGCTCTTAGCCCTGAGAATTGTCTAATACAGACCCAAGGATTAACACTTGGAATCAGTTTCTTAGCACCTACTCTTGTTTCATAGAGTGTTTCTTCTGTAGTGGCCACATCGTCTTTATCATCTGTTAAGTCTGAAGCAGGACCTAGTAAGACATTACCGTGGACAGATGGAAGAACCAGTATTCCCTTTCCGATTTTAGTTGGGCAAGGGAAAACAGTCTTTGTAACAATTCCTTGAGCGGACTTGTCCAAAAGGAAGTATTGTCCTCGTCTTAAAATCATTTTAAATGCTTCTGGTGCAGCCATATTGTGAACCTGGTCTGCGTATACCCCGGCGGCATTAATTACATAAGTGGCTGTCACTTCTTGGTCTTTAGAAGCGATTTTGTATATGCCATTTTCGCTTTCAATAGATTGAACATCGAAATTAAGGAGACATTCTACCCCGTTAGCTACAGCATTTTCCATTAGTGAGATAGTAAGCAACATTGGGTCAGTTATGCCACCTGTCCCTGCATATAAGGCTCCCTTTGCTTCGTCACTAATATTTGGTTCCATCTCCAAAAGTTCTTCTTTAGATAAGATTTTTAAATCAGGAACTCCATTTTTAAGGCCTCTTTCCATTAAGGTTTCGATTTGAGCTAGCTGCTCATCATCAAAAGCCACAACCAAGGAGCCATTTCGCTCCAAAGGCACATCAAGCTCCTTACAAAGCTTGGTAAACATTGCATTTCCTTCTACATTTAGCTTAGCCATTAGAGACCCTTCTTTAGGATCATAACCAGCGTGGACAATGGCAGAATTGGCTTTTGATGTCCCCAAGCAAACGTCATTTTCACGTTCAAGAACTACAACATCAAGGCTATACCTTGAAAGCTCTCTTGCAATTGACGCGCCAATTACTCCCCCTCCAATTATTGCTACATCATAGTTTGTCTTCATAAATTATAAGCTCCTTTTTTCTTATGAATCTACATAATCATCTTTAAGAGTAAATAATAACGCCTGATATTGGCAAATCATTATTACCTAGAATTTCAACAAAAAAACAGCACCAATAGCCATCCCTCTTTAGAGGGAGCGATATCGCTGCTCTCACTTGTTCTCTGCAGATGATTTACTTTGAAACTAGTATATCACCTGGCTAGTTATTTTGCAATACCAAAAAAAACATGTTTTGGAAACAAAAATAATCATGTTGACAAATCTTTTTCTCTCTGCTATGTTTGAAGATAAGAAAAACGGATTGAGATACAATTTTTATAAGGACACCTATGGACAATACTTTTTATGAAACATTATGTGATACCCCTGTAATTGCAGCAGTAAAGGACGATAATGGTCTAGAGGAATTTTTGAAAACAAGCATTAAAATTGTGTTTGTCCTTTATGGAGACCTTTGCTCCATAGGTGGAATTGTCGACAAAATTAAGAATGCGGACAGAATCGCTTTGGTTCACATCGATTTAATTGATGGCTTAAGTCAAAAAGAAATTGCTGTTGACTACATCAAACAAAATACCAAAGCAGACGGAATTATCTCAACAAAACTAAGTATAATCAATCGGGCAATAAAGCTAAAGATGAGCACAGTGTATCGGATTTTTGTTATTGATTCTATGGCTTTGAAGAACCTAGAGAATCAAGAACGACTCATTAAAGCGGACTTATTAGAAATACTACCAGGACCAATGCCCCAAGTCATCAAAAAAGTTACATCTTTAACTAAAATACCAGTAATTGCTGGAGGGCTTATCACCAGCAAGAAAGAGGTTATTGGAGCTTTAGAAGCTGGCGCAACCTCTATTTCCACATCCAATAATGAGGTGTGGCACTTGTAACGAATTATTTCTTAGCTTCCAAGGACTGGTAACGTTTCGGATGGATTACAGAGAAATATAACTCTAAAAAAACCAAGGGGTATAAGTAAATTTTTTTACTCCTTGGATAAGAAGCTCTTAAACAAGTAATTGAATTCGACAAAGGAGGTAACGAGATTGAAAAAAGTAATTAACGCTCCGCAAGACGTAGTTGCGGAAATGGTTCAAGGAATGGTTCTTGCTTTCCCTGATTATGTTCGCAAGGTTGATACTGCTGAAGTTATCATTCGAGCGAACCCAAAGACAGATAAGGTTGCCCTTATTAGTGGGGGTGGTTCAGGACATGAACCTTCTCATGCAGGATTTGTAGGAACTGGAATGTTGGATGCTGGTGTTTGCGGTGCTGTATTTACATCTCCGACACCTGACGCTGTATATGAAGCAATTAAAGCAGTGCAAACTAGTGAAGGTGTGCTTCTGATAATTAAAAACTACACCGGTGACGTAATGAATTTTGAAATGGCAATGGAGATGGCAGAGGCAGAAGGCATCAAAGTTGACAAGGTTGTAATTGACGATGATGTGGCTGTTCAAGATAGTACCTGGACTGTTGGAAGAAGAGGAATTGCAGGAACGGTATTCCTTCACAAAATTGCAGGAGCAAAAGCGGAAGCTGGCGGAACCTTAGAAGAAGTAAAGGCTGTTGCTGAGAAAGTAGTGGCTAATGTTCGTTCAATGGGCATGTCATTGACTCCATGTACTATTCCTGAGGCAGGCAAGCCAGGCTTTGAGTTGGCTGAAGATGAGATGGAAGTGGGCCTTGGAATTCATGGTGAGCCAGGAGTAAGACGCGAAAAGATTAAGCCTGCCAATGAAATTGTTGATGAGCTACTAGAAAAGATTTTAGGTGATATGGATTTACAGGATTCTGATGAGGTTGCAGTCTTAGTTAATGGCCTTGGTAGTACTCCCCTTATGGAGCTTTTCGTTGTAAATAATCGGGTAAACCAAGTTTTAACAGAAAAAGGCCTCAAGATTCACAAAACTCTTGTTGGTGAATACATGACCGCAATAGAAATGGCTGGATTTTCTCTTTCTGTAATGAAACTTGATGATGAATTAAAGGATTTACTTGGAGCAACAGCCGATACTCCAGCATACAAAGAATTTTAAAACCTGTCTAGACATGCAGGATTTGAGAGGTTTGATGTGTAAGCTTGCTTACAAGCATAAAAACCTGCGTAAATCCTATAGGGCGCTCAGCCCAAACGAGTAAATGCAACGCATTTTCGAGTTTGCATGTCTAGTATGAAAGCACATGCAGGATTTGAGAGGTTTGATGTGTAAGCTTGCTACAAGCATAATAAGAGGTAAAATATGAACACAGCAGAAACCATTATATTAATAAAACTCATTGCAAAAGATATTGAAAGCAACAAGGAGTATCTAACTGAATTAGACACTGCAATTGGAGATGCTGATCACGGAATCAATTTATCTAGAGGATTTAGTGCAGTTGATAAAAAGTTGGACGAAACACCTAGTTTTAATACTCCAGGAGATGTGTTGAAAACAACTGCAATGACCCTTATCTCCACTGTTGGTGGCGCTTCAGGACCCTTATATGGCACACTTTTTTTGAAGATGGCAGGGGCCTTAAAGGAAGACCAAGTTACTCTTTCAGATTTTTGCGTTGCTCTTGATGTAGGAATCGAAGGGGTCAAAGCTAGAGGGCGCTCTATGGCAGGAGAGAAGACCATGTTAGATGTGTTAATTCCTGTTTCAGATAGTTTGAAAGATTCTCTGGCAAATGGTGACACAGGAGTGGAAGCATTTGAAAAAGCTCTTGTTAAAGCAAAAGAAGGGTATGAATATACTAAATCCATTGTTGCTACCAAAGGAAGAGCCTCCTATTTAGGAGAAAGAAGTCTTGGTCATATTGATCCTGGCTGTATGTCTTCATATCTTATGATTAAGGCAGTATCTGAGTTTCTAGCTGGAAGGAGATAAGTAATGGTATCCTTGGTTCTTTTATCTCATAGCCCAGACATTGTATCAGGAGTGAGAGACCTAGCGTTAGAAATGGCGGCCAATGCAAACATTTTCATTGCTGGAGGTAATGGAAGTGGAGGACTTGGTTCAGATTATGAACTTATTAAAAGTACTATAGAAGAGGCCTATACAGATGACGGAGTGGTTATCTTGTATGATCTAGGATCTTCTGCCATGACTGCTTCATTAGTCTTAGACGAACTAGAAGAGTCATGGAGAAACAACATCAAAATGATGAATGCTCCTTTAGTAGAAGGAGCAATAGTGGCTGCCGTAGAAATAGCCTCTGGTGTAACTTTATCAGAAGTTGAAGCCACTTTAAAAGAAATAGAAATCATCAAATAAATGTGCATGTAGCTAGTTGTAAAGTTTACAGTGCAAGTGATAGGATGATTTTTGTTTAATAAATGTTTACGGAGCAAAAAAAACACATTTAAAGGAGGAAACAAAATGGCCAAGTATATTATGGCACTGGATGCAGGAACCACAAGTAACAGATGTATCTTATTCAATGAAAGTGGGGAAATCTGCAGTGTAGCTCAAAAAGAGTTTACACAACATTACCCCAAACCAGGTTGGGTTGAGCATGATGCTGACGAAATCTGGGCAACTCAATTAGAGGTAGCTCAAGCAGCTATGAAGAATGTAGGAGCAACAGCAGGGGATATTGCAGCTATTGGTATTACTAACCAGCGTGAGACAACAGTAGTATGGGACAAGCACACTGGCGAGCCTGTTTACAATGCAATAGTATGGCAATGTCGTAGAACTTCTGAGTATTGTGACTCACTTAAAGACAAAGGATTAGTTGATACAATTAGAGCTAAGACTGGCCTTGTTCTTGATGCTTACTTCTCTGGCACAAAGCTAAGATGGATCTTAGAAAATGTACCTGGCGTAAGAGAGCGTGCAGAAGCAGGGGACATTCTTTTTGGAACAGTTGAAACTTGGCTTATCTGGAAATTAACAAAAGGTGCTGTTCATGTATCTGACTATTCCAATGCTTCTCGTACTTTGCTTTACAACATTATCGACTTAAAGTGGGATGAGGAGATTTTAGCTGAAATGAACATTCCAGCTTCGGTATTACCAGAAGTTAAGGCATCTAGTTGTGTTTATGGAGAAACAGACGCAGAATTCTTTGGCGCTCCAATTAAGATTGGTGGAGCTGCTGGTGACCAGCAAGCAGCATTATTTGGTCAAACTTGCTACTCACCAGGAGAGGCAAAGAACACTTATGGAACAGGATGTTTCTTACTTATGAATACAGGAGAGAAGCCTGTATTTTCTGAGAACGGACTGTTGACTACTATTGCATGGGGACTAGACGGAAAAGTTAACTATGCATTAGAAGGTTCAATCTTCGTAGCTGGTGCAGCAATTCAATGGTTAAGAGATGAGCTTAGAATCTTAGATTCTGCAGTAGACTCTGAGTACCTTGCGAAGAAAGTTGACGATACCAATGGTTGTTATGTAGTTCCAGCTTTTACAGGACTAGGAGCACCTTATTGGGATCAATATGCTAGAGGTACTATTGTAGGCATAACTCGTGGAGTAAACAAGTACCACATTATTAGAGCTACTCTAGAGTCCTTAGCATATCAAACCAATGATGTATTAGAGGCTATGCAAAAAGATTCGGGCATTAAGTTAACTGCTCTAAAAGTTGACGGTGGCGCTTGTGCAAATAATCTGCTTATGCAAATGCAATCAGATATTATTGATGCACCAGTAAATAGACCTACATGTGTTGAGACCACTGCTATGGGTGCTGCTTATCTTGCAGGTTTGGCTGTTGGATATTGGGCAACCAAAGAAGATGTTATTAAGAACCAATCTCTAGATAGAGTGTTTGAGCCAGCTATTGGTGAAGATTGCAGAGATGCTAAGTTAAAAGGCTGGAAGAAAGCTGTTAAGTACTCTTTCGATTGGGCAAAGGACGAGTAATCCTTTAGCTTTAATGAGATTAAATAACTAAAAAACTGAAAAAGGGGCTCGTTCCCTTTGCCCCTTTTTCAACACTTAACACAAAAATAAAGTTTAATAAAGAGGAGGATTTTAAATGGAACCATTAAACATTTTCTTAGGAGAATTTTTAGGAGCTGCTTTACTTATCACTTTAGGCTGTGGTGTTGTAGCTAACACTATTCTTACGAAGTCAGGTATGAAGCACGGTGCACCTTCCGTACAAATCACTTTTGGTTGGGGATTTGCGGTTATGCTTCCAGTTTTTACTTTTGCAGGGCTTTCAGGTGCACACTTTAACCCAGCTGTAACATTAGGTCAAATGATTGTTGGAAACACAACATTTGCAGAATTACCAATTTATCTGATTGGTCAATTTGGTGGAACATTCACTGGTGCTGTTATAGTTTGGGCATTGTTTAAAGACCATCTTGATGAAAACGAAGACGTTGGTGCTAAGCTAGGCGTATTTAGTACTGGACCATCTGTACCAAACCCAGCACGTAACGTACTTAGCGAGATTGCTGGAACATTTATCTTAGTATTTGCCTTAATGGGAATTGATAATACTGCTGGCATACCACCAGGACTTGGCTTTGTCTTCGTATGGGCAATCATTGTATCTATCGGTATGTCTCTAGGTGGATTAACAGGATACGCAATTAACCCTGCCCGTGACTGGGGTCCTCGTATCGCTCACTCTATTCTACCAATTAAGAACAAAGGCGATTCAAACTGGGGTTATGCTTGGGTAACAATGGTAGGACCATTAGTTGGTGGAGCATTAGCAGCTCTATTATTCTCGGTATTGCCTTTCTAGGAAGTGAATTGATCCAAATGTAATTAATTCTATAAGTATAATATTAAGAGGATAGCGAATCGTCATGGATTCGCTATCCTCGTTTTTTTGATGGATAGTATTAGAGATAAAACAAATGGTTATAGCCGCGGTTAGATGATAGAGACTTGCACTTGCAAGTTTCAGCATAGCTGACGCAAATTTCGGCCAAGTACGCCAAATACGCACTTTAATTAAGAGCGGTTTCGTGATGCTGAGCTAATATTAGAAGTCTCTACATATTTTTAGAAATCATATCAGCAGCCATGGTACAAATCTTATCTGTTAACTCTGAAAGAGGTATTTCTATTACATCGCCACTTCTACGAATTTTCACTTCTGCGGTTCCATTTTCTTGGGTCTTTTTACCTAAGGTGATGCGGATTGGAAAGCCTAATAGTTCTGCATCATTAAATTTCACACCAGGACGTTCCTTGCGGTCATCTAGTACTACCTGGATTCCTCGTTTTAAGAGTTCTTGATATAGTTTTTCGGATTCATTAACAAGAAATTCGTCCTTAGTGTTAACAGGCACTATTGACACTTGATATGGAGCTACTGCCATTGGCCAGATAATGCCATAATCATCGTGGTGCTGTTCTATTATAGCGGCCATTGTCCGACCAACTCCTATTCCATAGCATCCCATAACCATAGGTTGTTCTTTGCCATTTTCGTCAATGTAGTTTGCTCCTAAGGCATCGCTATATTTAGTGAACAATTTGAATATTTGACCTACTTCAATGCCACGAGTCATTTCCAGGGGAGCGTTACATTTTGGACATGGAAAGCCTGCTTCAGATAGTGAGATATCTGAGACAACATCAATACGATAATCTCCTCTAGAGTAATTAGCATTTAGCTTATGAAAATCTTTACGTCCACCTCCGCACTCGTGGTTAACCATTTTAGGAACTTCCAAATCCGCTACTACTCGTACACCTTCTTGTAGGCCTATTGGTCCACAATAACCTGGTTCCATGCCAATAGTTCTAACTTCATCTTCTGTTGCAAATACTAACTCCAAGCAGTCCAATGTATTTAATAACTTTACTTCATTTATTTGACGGTCACCGCGAATTAATACTAGGATAAGTTCAGTGCTCTCATCTTTGTGTATAACTTTATAACACATAGTTTTAACCATACGATCACAAGGTACCCCTAAGTACTTAGCCACATCTTCTACAGTTTTGCAGTTGGGAGTTTCAACATCCACAACTTCTTTTAACTCTTCTCCAATCCCTGTAGGCTCTGGAACAACTGCTGCAATCTCATCTGTAGCCGCAAAATCACAGCTAGAGCAGTAAATAACAGCGCTTTCGCCAGTATTAGCTAAGGCCATAAACTCATGGCTACCTGAACCTCCTATAGCACCTGAATCAGCTTCTACAGGTCTAAATGTTAAGCCACAGCGACTGAAGATATTAGTATAAGCTTGATGTAAAAGTTCATAGCTCACATCAAGCCCAGCCTCATCAAGGTCAAAAGAATACATATCTTTCATAATAAATTCACGACTACGCATAACTCCAAATCTTGGGCGACGCTCATCACGGAATTTAGTTTGAATTTGGTAAGGGCGCTGTGGTAGCTGTTTGTAAGAGCGGATATCTTGACGCAGATGACTAGTAATAACCTCCTCGTGGGTTGGGGCAAGACAAAATTCACGGTCATATCTGTCTTTTAATCGCCATAACTCTGCACCATAAATTTGCCAGCGACCACTTTCGTGCCACAATTCAGCTGGTTGAGCTGTAGGCATAAACAGTTCTTGGCCGGCAACAGCATCCATTTCTTCTCGTATAATGTCCATGATTTTTTTCATAGTACGCCAACCTAAAGGCATAAATGAATAAATCCCCATGGCGACTTTGTGGATCAAACCAGCCTTTAACATAAGTTGATGGCTGACAATTTCTGCCTCTGCAGGTGTTTCTCTTAAAGTTGGAGCATAAATTTGACTCATTCGCATAAAGTAAAACCTCCGTTTTTACATGTAATTATAAAAAATATGGAAAACCTCATGAAACTTCAAGGTTTTCCGCATTTATATACCCGTGAATTTAAAACATTCTTTTAATTAGTAATACCTATTTCTTGCCCAAAAATAGTAAATAATATTACCTATTCCTGCGGTGAAGATAAAAAGGATAATATGCAACAAACAACTCTGCCTATGTGGTATGCGGCCGCCACCAACTGTAGCTGAACTTGAACTGCTAGATGAAGAGCTTCCTCCACCACCAGCGTTCATAAATACATTAGGTTGTGAGGGTTTTTCTGCTTTTAATTCTTCTACTTGTCTGCCGCATTTTGTGCACATGACAGCATCAATATGTATTTTTTCACTACAAAACTTGCAAAACTTCAGGTTTTCTTCTTCTGATTTTAGTGGATTGCCACAGTTATTACAAGCAGCAGCCTTATCTGATACTTCCTTATTACATTCAGAACAATTAATTAATGCCATGCTTCAATCCTCCTTTGTTAGTGGTAGTCCGCTAAAATCATTTTAGGTAATCGTTATAGTAGTGGAGATAAGGGGATTCGAACCCCTGGCCTCTTGAATGCCATTCAAGCGCGCTCCCAACTGCGCCATACCCCCATAAGTTTACTTAACAAATCTATTTTAAAACATTTCACTGAACATTTCAACTGTTTCTTGTGTAACCAGTAATTTTATGTGTAACCT
>JGI20163J26743_11538105_pt1 | contig 13614 bp, 12 predicted proteins | sample TergutCu122P1_FD_26743 | JGI IMG/M metagenome (IMG submission 26743) | reverse complement strand
TATTACTAGTATAGCTAGTCGGCAAGGTATTTCTGAGAGATACTTAGAGCAGCTGATGGGGAAGCTTAAAAGGGCAGGTATTTTAAATAGCATCAGAGGTGCAAGCGGTGGTTATATTCTTGCCAAGGATTCTAGAGAAATATCCGTTGGTGATATTTTACGTGCCTTGGAAGGAAGTTTAAAGCCAGTTGATTGTCTGGAACTAAATGACGGGCACATTTGCGAGATTGCAGATTCTTGTGCATCGAAGTATGTTTGGAATGAAATCAGCGAGAGTATTAATCGAACTGTTGATGGAATTAAGTTAGATAGGTTAGTGGAAGAAGAAACGGAGAGTAGTTAAATGGATAGATTTATTTATTTGGATAATGCCGGCACAACAAAAACTTTGCCAGAGGTTGTGGATGCAATGTTACCATTTTTTACTGAGCGATACGGCAACCCTTCAAGTGTATATGGTTTTGGTTCGGCTAATAAAGTAGAGATTGAAAAGCAACGTGAGATAATAGCGAATGCTATTGGCGCTCAGTCAAATGAGATATATTTTACAGCAGGTGGAACAGAGGCCGACAACTGGGCTTTAATTGAAACCGCTGAAGCTTATAAGGATAAAGGGAATCACATAATTACTAGTAAAATTGAACATCATGGTATACTGCATACCTGCCATTATCTCGAAAGGCAAGGGTGCAAAGTGACTTATCTGGATGTGGATGAAAATGGTTTTATTAATCTTGATGAACTAAAAAGAGCCATCAGACCTGACACCATTTTGATTACCATTATGACTGCTAATAATGAAATAGGTACCATCCAGCCCATAAAGGAAATCGGGGAGATAGCCAAGGAGCACAATGTACTATTTCATACAGATGCAGTTCAAGCATTTACTAAGATACCAATAGATGTAAATGACTGTAATATTGACATGTTAAGTGCTAGCTCTCATAAATTAAATGGACCTAAGGGAGTGGGATTTCTCTATATCAGAAAAGGTGTGAAGATTCGTTCGTTTCTCCACGGAGGAGCTCAAGAGAGAAAGCGAAGAGCAGGCACCGAAAATGTTCCAGGAATAGTTGGTTTTGGAAAAGCCGTTGAAATAGCTATAGCCAGAATGGATGAAAAAGCAAAAAAGGAAAGAAAGTTACAGTCATACTTAATCAACAGAATTGAAAGTGAAATCCCTTTTGCCACACTTAATGGAGATAGGGAAAAGCGATTGACAAACAATGTAAGTTTTTGTTTTAGATTTATTGAAGGTGAATCCTTGTTAATTATGTTAGATATGAAAGGGATATGTGCATCTAGTGGCTCGGCTTGTACATCAGGAGCATTGGATCCATCCCATGTAATGATGGCAATTGGTAGAAGCCATGAGCTGGCCCACGGCTCTCTAAGATTAACATTAAGTGAAGAAAATACCATTGAAGAGTTAGACTATACAGTGTGTGTCATGAAGGAAGTTATCCAAAAGCTAAGGAACATGTCACCGCTATATGAAGATTATATGAGTAAACAGGAAAAAATAACAGGAGGAAGCAAGTAATGTACACAGAAAAAGTAATGGAGCATTTTGAAAAACCAAGAAATATGGGAGAAATTGAAAACGCCAGTGGGGTAGGCACAGTTGGAAATGCCAAGTGTGGCGATATTATGCGAATTTACCTAGATATAGATGATAATCAAGTTATTAGGGATTGTAAATTTAAGACATTTGGATGCGGTGCGGCAGTTGCAACTAGCAGTATGGCTACTGAATTAGTTAAAGGAAAGACTGTAGAGGAAGCTCTAAAAGTTACTAATAAAGCGGTAATGGAAGCCTTAGATGGGTTGCCACCAATTAAAGTTCATTGCTCTGTTTTGGCTGAAGAAGCTATTCACGCAGCCCTATGGGATTATGCTAAGAACAAAGGCATTAAAATAGAGGGACTTAAAGAGCCTGAGGATCACGACCATGACCATGGAGATGAGGAAGAAGATTATTAATGAGTAAGGTGATTGTAGGTATGTCTGGAGGTGTTGACTCCTCTGTTGCTGCCTATTTACTAAAGGAGCAAGGGCATGATGTTGTGGGTGTAACCATGCAGATATGGCAAGATGATGACAATACTAATGCCGGGGCAGAAGATGGCTGCTGCGGCTTAAGTGCTGCCGATGATGCCAGAAGAGTTGCCACAAAGCTAGACATTCCTCATTATGTTATGAATTTTCGTGACGAGTTTAAGGATAAAGTCATAGATTATTTTGTGGATGAATACCTTAATGGCAGAACTCCTAATCCATGTATTGCTTGTAATCGATATGTAAAGTGGGAGTCGCTATTAGAGCGAAGCATGAATATTGGTGGAGATTATATTGCTACCGGTCATTATGCCAGAATTGAAAGACTAGAAAACGGAAGATATACCATTAAGAATTCCGTATCCTTAGAAAAGGATCAAACCTATGCTCTTTATAATCTGACCCAGAAGCAACTTTCAAAAACACTTATGCCTTGTGGTTCATATTCCAAGGAGGAGATTAGGGAGATTGCTGGTAAAATAGATTTAGTTATTGCCAATAAACCAGATAGCCAAGATATATGCTTTGTGCCAGATGGTGATTATGCTTCCTTCATTAAAGCCGAAGTTAGTAAGACATATAAGGCTTTAGAACCAGGAAATTTTGTTAACCAACAAGGGGATATCCTAGGACAGCACAAAGGAATCGTTCACTATACCGTGGGGCAAAGAAAAGGATTAGGCCTAGCTCTTGGAAAGCCTGTTTATGTCCTTGCTATTAAACCAGATACCAATGAAGTAGTGGTTGGTACTTGCGAAGAATCATTTCGAACAACTCTAAAAGCTAATCAGATTAATTTCATGTCCATAGATGATTTAGATACACCTAAAAGAGTATTTGGGAAAATTAGATACAACCATAAAGGAGCCTGGTGTACTGTAGAAAAAACAGGTCCAGATGAGATAACCTGTGTATTTGAAGAGCCTCAAAAAGGAATTACACCTGGACAATCTGTGGTTCTATATGACGGAGGATATATATTAGGAGGAGGAGTGATTTGCTAATTAACTGTGATTTGCATTTACATACAGAGTATTCCTTTGACAGTGAAACACCTGTTAGAGACATGATTGAGGGTTCAATTAGAAAGGGCTTAAAACTAATTTGCATTACTGACCACTATGATAGGGATTATCCAATTAGAGGTGGGGTGATAACCCAAAATGCAATTGATTGTAAAAAATATTATAATCACATAAGTGGCCTTAGAGAAGAGTACAAAGATAAAATAGATGTTCGAATCGGAATTGAAATTGGTTTTCAGCCCTGGCTAGGGGAGTTTTATCACCAATTAGTTAATGAAGTTCCTTTTGACATGGTAATAGGTTCTATGCACGTTATTTCGGGAGGGGAGCCTTATTTTAGAGAAATCTTTGGAGGCAGAACTGATGAAGATGTGTATTATGACAACTTTGTGGAGACTTTAGAAAACATCCAGAAGTGTTGGGACTTTGATGTGTTAGGACATATTGATTACATTGTGAGATACGGAGATGAACAAGATAAGTATTATTCCTATGAAAGATATGCTCCTGAAATTGATAAATTACTTAAAAGGTTAATTGAACTTGGCAAAGGGATTGAGTTGAATACGGCGGGATTTAAATATGGATTGCCATTCCCTCATCCTCATCCAGACATAATTAAAAGGTACAAGGAATTAGGTGGAGAGATAATTACTATAGGTTCTGATGCTCATATTCCTAGCCATATTGCTTATGATTATCATAAAGTAGGCGAAATTTTGGATTATGCTGGCTTTAAATACTATACGGAGTTTAAAGACAGGAAGCCAAGCTTTGTGAAACTATGTACAAAATAAACAAAGCAATATCTTGAGTGGCAAGGCATAACAGCGGATTTGTGGAAAATCTTTTTAAAGCCACTTGACTAGCAGAAAGTGCTTGAATTTTAACAATCAATCTAGTACAATATTTTTGGTACATTTCAATGAAAAACCCTTTGTAGATATAGGCGAATTGCCATGTTTTTTAGTGAGAGCATGAAGCTTTTGATTTTTTGATGCTTATATCAAATCCTATTAAACAATGAAACAGGGTTTTACATAGACAATAGTAACTATAATATAATTATTAGGAGGAATTTATAATGGCAGTAAAAGTAGCGATTAATGGATTTGGAAGAATCGGACGTCTAGTATTTAGACAAATGTTTGGAGCAGAGGGGTTTGAAATTGTAGCGATTAACGACTTAACTAACCCTAAAATGTTAGCACATCTTCTTAAATATGACACAGCACAAGGACCTTACGCATTAAGTGACAAAGTTAGCCACGGTGAAGATTCGATTACAGTTGATGGGAAAGAAATGAAAATTTATGCACAAAGAGATCCTAAAGATCTTCCGTGGGCAGAGCTAGGTGTAGAAGTTGTATTAGAGTGTACAGGTTTCTTTGCATCAAAAAAAGCTGCTTCAGCTCACCTTGAAGCAGGAGCTAAAAAAGTTGTTATTTCTGCACCAGCAGGAAATGATTTACCAACAATAGTTTACAATGTAAACCATGATATTTTAACAGCAGATGATCATATTATTTCAGCAGCTTCTTGTACAACAAACTGCTTAGCACCTATGGCAAGTGCCCTACATGACCTTGCTCCAATCCAATCAGGTATTATGACAACAGTTCATGCTTACACAGGTGATCAAATGACTCTTGACGGACCTCATCCAAAGGGAGATTTAAGAAGAGCTCGTGCAGCATCAGCAAATATTGTACCAAACAGTACAGGTGCGGCTAAGGCTATTGGACTTGTTGTTCCTGAATTAAATGGAAAATTAATCGGTGCTGCTCAACGTGTTCCAACCATCACTGGTTCTGTAACAATTCTTATTGCAGTAGTTAAGAAGGAGAGCCTCACAGTTGATGAGATTAATGCATATATGAAGTCTCGTGCAGATGAGTCTTATGGATACACTGAAGACGAAATCGTTTCTTCTGATGTTATTGGATGTACTTATGGTTCTTTGTTTGATGCTACTCAAACATTGGTTACCAAAATTGAAGATGGTTTATTCCAAGTTCAAGTTGTATCATGGTATGACAATGAGGAGTCTTACACATCACAAATGATTAGAACAATTAAGCACTTAGGTAAATTTGTATAAGTAACTGAAACAGTATAATTGCCTGAAAGCAGATCAGGAAAAATATCTAAGCAAAAATGAGTTGACTTACTTTTTGAAAGAAAAGGTTTTTGAATAATTAGATGACAAACATAGGGGTTTGTGACAAAATAACAATGTGATATTTTGTGACAGCCCCTTGTTACTAAAGTGGGTAGAAAGCCATAGAAGAAGACAAAGAAGAAATCGCTAAACTCGCAGAGCGAATAAAGCGATAACTGACAACTAAATAGGCTAGGTCAGGCGACATTTCGGAACTTCCTGCTTGTCAACCACCTACAATAATTATAGCAAAAAGTAACGATAAGTCAAGGCTATAGCGGTGTAATTATATCAAATTATTTAATTATGAGCTTACGATTGATTGTATTGATATCGTAAAATATTGGTTAATAGACTATAGACAATATACAATATACTATAACCAGAATGGAGGAAATGAAATGCTAAACAAAAAATCAATTGATGATATTAATGTAAAGGGGCAAAAGGTGTTAGTAAGATGTGATTTTAACGTTCCTTTGATGGATGGAAAGATTACAGATGAAAGTCGTTTGACTGGTGCTTTACCAACTATTAAGAAATTAATAGCAGATGGTGGGAAGATTATTCTTTGTTCTCACCTTGGGAAACCAAAAGGGCCAACACCTGAAATGTCTTTAGCCCCTGTTGCTGTTAGATTGTCAGAACTACTAGGACAAGAAGTGAAATTTGCTGCCGATGATGATGTAGTAGGGGTAAATGCTAAAGCCGCAGTGGCAGCTATGAATGATGGAGAGGTTATTCTTTTAGAAAATACTCGTTATCGGGCTGAAGAAACCAAAAACGGCGAGGCCTTAAGTAAAGACTTGGCCTCATTATGTGATGTATTTGTAAACGATGCTTTTGGAACAGCTCACCGCGCTCATTGCTCTAATGTAGGAGTGACAGAGTTTGTAGATACTGCAGTAGTTGGCTACCTAATGCAAAAAGAAATAGACTTTCTAGGTAATGCCGTTGAAAGTCCAGAGAGACCATTTGTAGCTATTCTTGGTGGTGCTAAGGTTTCTAGTAAGATTTCAGTAATTGAAAATCTTCTGGATAAGGTAGACATTCTTGTGATTGGTGGAGGTATGTCTTACACCTTTATGAAGTCTCGTGGCTTAGAAGTTGGTGATTCATTGTTAGAAGAAGATTATTGTCAATATGCTAGAGAGATGGTTGAGAAAGCCAAGGAAAAAGGAGTTAAGTTTTTGCTTCCTGTTGACTGTGTAATTGCGGATGGCTTTTCCAATGACGCTAATACAGGATTAGTTGGCCAAGACGAAAGTATTCCTGAAGGATGGATGGGATTAGATATTGGACCAGAAACAGCAAAGATATATTGCGATGTTGTTAAAACAGCAAAGACAATTGTTTGGAATGGACCAATGGGAGCCTTTGAAATGCCAAACTTTGCCAAGGGAACAATTGCAGTGGCTGAAGCTATGGCAGAGTCAGATGCGGTAACCATTATTGGTGGTGGTGATTCAGCAGCAGCAGTAAACCAGTTTGGTTTAGGAGAGAAGATGACTCATATCTCCACAGGAGGCGGTGCATCCTTAGAGTTTCTAGAAGGAAAAGAACTACCTGGAGTAGCAGCAGCCAACGATAGGTAAACTCTTAGCGAGGTATTTTCGAGCCTCACACGACCGATGAAGGTTATTGGAGATTGTAAATGGAGATTAGATTAGCCAAACTTGAAGATGTTGATACTCTTGTGAGTTTTCGTAAACAACAATTAATCGATGAAGGTGATGATCCATCTGTTAACATTAATAAGGAGTTAAAGGATTATTTTACAGGACTGTTTTCAGATGACAAATCAATCATCTGGATGGTGACCGATAATGGTATGCCTGTAGCAACGGGAGGGCTGTATTTCTTTCAGTACCCACCAGGATATCGAAACCCAACAGGTATTAGAGCTTATATTCATAGCCTTTATACAGTAAATCAGTATCGAAGACAAGGCATTGCTACAAAATTAATCAACTTGATGATTGCAGAAGTGAAAAGTAGAGGGTGTAAAGTACTATTTCTATTATCTTCTAAAGATGGTGGGTCAGTATACGAAAAAATAGGTTTTACGAAACCAAATGATTACATGGTTATGAGGTTTTAGTGTTTTGTAGAAGTCAATCTCAAGGGGCGTAGGCATCTAGAGCTTAAGGACTACATGAGTTAACTGTATTATATTAACAAGTTTTAATGATAAAGGAGAAGATATGTCAAGAAAATTAATTATTGCAGGTAATTGGAAAATGAATAAAACCCCCACTGAAGCTATTGCTTTAGTAGAGGAATTAAAGCCATTAGTGGCAAGTGATAGTGTAGATGTAGTGTTTTGCGTACCAGCCATTAATATTATCCCTGTTTTAGAAGCGGTAAAGGGAACTGACATCAAGGTTGGTGCTCAGAATATGTACTTTGCGGAAAGCGGAGCTTACACTGGAGAAATATCTCCTACAATGCTAGTGGATGCAGGGGCGAAGTACGTAGTTATTGGACACTCTGAAAGAAGAGAGTATTTTGGGGAGACTGATAAAGACGTAAGCAAGAAAGTAAGCAAAGCTCTAGAGCATAACTTAGTACCTATTATGTGTTGTGGTGAGTCTCTTGAGCAAAGAGAACAAGGTGTTACAATGGACTTTGTACGCCAACAAGTAAAGATAGGGCTACAAGGATTAAACGCTGATCAGGTAAAAGATGTAGTAATTGCTTATGAGCCTATTTGGGCAATTGGTACAGGGGTAACTGCAACTACAGAACAAGCCCAAGAAGTATGTAAAGGAATTCGTGAGTGTATTGAAGAGGTTTATGGTTTTGCAACAGCTAAAGCGATTCGTATTCAATACGGTGGCTCTGTAACAGCAGCAACGGCGGCAGACTTATTTGCTCAACCTGATATTGATGGTGGTTTAGTTGGTGGAGCGTCTATTAAAGCTGATTTTGGGAAGATAGTGAATCATTAGATTGGACTCTAAATAAGCACATTTCAAAGCAAAAGTTGACAAGGCTTCTTTCATGAGTTATTCTTTAAAAAGTGGATTTTAAATTTCATGAACAGGAGAGTGTGGATACTTATGAACAAACGAGACTGGGTTATATTAGCGGTTATTGCAACACATGGACATGGTAACTTTAGAGACATTGTTCAACGAACGGGATATTCTCTTGGATTAATAAGTTCATCATTAAGAAAGCTTACTGAAAGAGGATATCTCGATAGTAACCATAGAATTACAGATAAAACAAAGGAATATATGGCGGCGTCTAAACCAAAACGAGCAGTTATTTTGGCGGCTGGTCTTGGACTTAGAATGACTCCTATTAACATGATTCCTAAAGGGTTATTACAAGTAAACTCCAAGCCATTAGTGGAAAACATCATTGAGCAACTTCATGAGGTTGGTATAACGGAGATATATATTGTTGTAGGCCATATGATGGAGAGATTCGAATATTTAACTGACAAGTATAATGTAGAGTTAATCTATAACTTGGAGTATGCCAATAGAGACACTTTGTATTCTCTATATTTAGCCGAAGACAAATTATCTAATTGCTATATAATTTCTAGTAATGTATGGTTTTCCCGTAATCCATTTCATGAAAATGAATTCTTTTCATGGTATGCAGTTTCAGAGTATGTAGATGATGACAGTTTTGTTCGAGTTAACCGAAAAATGGAGCTGGTGTATACAGAGGATGAAATTGGCGGAAATTCAATGGTGGGATTATGCTACCTTCTTGAAAAGGATGCAAAGGGTGTTCGTACTCGGCTAAAGAAATTAAATAGTAAACGTAAATATAATCGTAGGATTTGGGAAAGAGCGCTACTAGACGGGCAAAAAATGATAGCTTATGCCAGAATCATGACAGGCCAGTCTGCTTATGCTGTCAAAACATATGATGAATTAAGAGAACTTGATAGTGAATCTCAAAACCTACAATCAAAACGTATTAAGTATATATGTGAAATGTTTGGAATTACTGATGAGGAAGTAACGGATATATCTGGCCTGTTTAAAGGAATGACCAATCGTCATATGCGCTTTTCTGTGGATGGAAAACCTTATTTGCTGCGAATACCAGGAGAGGGAAGCAATGAGATAATCAATCGACAGCAAGAATTTAATATTTACGAAACTCTAAAGGGTAAAGGGATTACCGACCTTGTTACCTATATTTCTCCAGAGGAAGGTTATAAAATAACTGAGTATTGGGAAGAATCTAGAAATTGTGATCCAGAGAACTTTGAAGAGGTTGAAATTTGCATTAAGCATTTGAAAAAACTTCATGACATGGAACTGGAAGTTGATCATTCTTTTAACCTGCTTGAAAAAATAGAATGGTTTGAAAAACTTAGAAATTCCCCTTCTCAATTTACAGACTATGACAAAACAAGAAATAAGATGATGGAGCTTTTGGACATTTTAGGAAAGCTACCAGAAGATAGATGCCTATGTCATAACGACGCCGTATATGCGAATTTCATGTTTGTTGATGAGAAGACTTATCTAATTGACTGGGAGTATGCTGGGATGTGCGACATTCATTTTGATATAGCAATGTTTGGGATTTTCGCTTATTATGATAAAGCTAAAATTGATAAGGTAATTGATATATACTTTGATGGCGATGTTAGTGATTTATCAAGGTTTAAAGTATACAGTTACACCGCATTAGGTGGCTTTTTGTGGACTGTGTGGAGCGAGTACAAAAGAGTTATGGGAGATGACCAAGGGGAATACGCTATGATACAGTATAAATTCGCTAAGGAATTTTATTCTCATGCTATGAAGCTTGCGCCAAAACTAGATGTTTAGATAGCAAATTAATATAGATTCTAGGAGGAATATTAAATGAGTGTGAAAAAGCCAACGGTGCTAATGATTTTGGATGGATATGGTTTAAGTGACAATGTTGCAGGGAATGCCATTAGTAAAGCTAACACCCCTGTTATGGATGGACTAATTAAAGATTACCCCTTTGCTAAAGGATATGCAAGTGGACTATCTGTGGGGCTTCCTGATGGGCAGATGGGCAATTCTGAAGTTGGGCATCTTAATATTGGTGCTGGAAGAATTGTATATCAAGATTTAACCAAAATCACAAAGTCCATTGAAGATGGAGACTTTTTTGAAAATGAAGCTTTGTTAGCTGCTTGCAATAATGTTAAAGAAAACAACTCGGACTTACACTTGTTTGGCTTAGTTTCTGATGGTGGGGTTCACAGTCATATTGAGCATATTTTTGGCTTATTGGAATTAAGCAAAAAGCAAGGAATCAAGAACCTATATGTTCATTGCTTTTTAGATGGGAGAGATACTCCGCCCTCATCAGGAAAAGATTATGTTGAGGAATTAGAAGCAAAAATGAAGGAACTTGGCATTGGAGAAGTTGCTACTGTTATGGGGCGCTACTATGCAATGGATAGAGATAATCGCTGGGAAAGAGTTGAAAAAGCCTATAGGACTTTAGTCTATGGAGAAGGAAAACATACAACTTCAGGTTCGTCAGGTATCATGGCTGCATATGAAAGAGGAGAAACCGACGAATTTGTTATTCCGACGGTGGTAACGAAATATGATGGGAAGCCTGTTGCAACTGTTAAAGATAATGATTCTATAATATTCTTTAACTTTCGACCTGACAGAGCTAGGGAGATTTCCAGAACATTTTGCGATGATGATTTTCATGGCTTTGATAGAGGGCCAAGGATTAAAACAACCTTTGTGTGTTTTACGGATTATGACATAACTATCAAAAACAAGGAAGTTGCATTTGTAAAAGAAGATATTACTTATACTTTTGGTGAGGTGTTATCTTATAATGGGCTTAATCAGGCAAGAATAGCTGAAACTGAAAAATATGCTCATGTAACGTTTTTCTTTAATGGAGGGACTGAGAAGCCTACAAAAGGAGAAGATAGAATATTAGTAGATTCTCCTAAAGTGGCAACCTATGATTTGCAACCCGAGATGAGCGCCTATGAAGTTAGTGATAAGCTGGTAGAAGCAATTAAGTCCTCTAAGTATGACGCCATTATTATAAATTATGCTAATCCTGACATGGTCGGTCATACAGGGGTTATGGAAGCGGCTGTTAAAGCAATTGAGGCAGTGGATGAATGTATTGGTAGGGCAGTAGAAGCAGTAAAAGAAGTGGATGGACAGATGTTTATTTGTGCAGATCATGGTAATGCAGAGCAAATGATAGATGAAGAAACAGGAGAGCCATTTACTGCTCACTCAACAAATCAGGTGCCATTTTTATTAGTAAATGCAAATCCTAGCTTAGCATTAAGAGAGGGTGGTACATTAGCGGATATAGCACCAACTCTTTTGGAGCTGTTGGAAATAGAGCAACCAAAAGAAATGACGGGGAAATCCCTTATTGTTACGAGGAAGTAGCGTAAGCGGATTCGGAGTAACTGTCAACTTGTTGACTCTCTTTGAGGATCTATGGTATCTTACGCAAATCTCGCCCAAGTACGCCACGGCGTACTTGAATTCTTTAGCGGGGTCTTTCAAGCTTGATAATTTGTGTAAGAGGTTGTTAAGTGCGGTTCACCTAGAAAAGAATAAATTAGAATAGAGGACAATATGAGAAAAGTTGCACAGTTTCATAAAGTAAGTCAGGCCCAGTTTCTAAAGGACTGGAGTAATTGTTTTACAAATGCAAGCAATGGAGAAGTTGATGAGATTTACAGCGAGATTAAACTTCCAAAAAGAGCAACCGTTGGATCAGCTGGATATGACTTTTTTGCGCCAGTTGAAATTAACTTAAACCCTGGTGAAAGTATGTTGATTCCTACAGGAATAAGAGTATCTATTGAAGATGGCTGGGTACTAAAGTGTTATCCTAGAAGTGGACTAGGATTTAAATTTAGATTGCAACTAAACAATACAGTTGGAATAATTGACAGTGATTATTTTTATTCGGAAAATGAGGGGCACATTTTTGCTAAAATTACTAATGATAGCAAGGAAGGAAATAAGGTGAATGTACCCAAGGGAGCTGGGTTTATCCAAGGGATTTTCATGGAGTATGGTATTACCTTTGATGATTGTGTGGAAGATGTTAGAAATGGTGGATTTGGAAGCACTACGGAAGGAAAAATACTTTGAAAATCAAAATATTTTAAAATAAAATATTTTTAGGGTGTATTTTTATTGAATTCGTGATATAATATCAAACAGTGAGGAAAAGAAGTACCATTCTTTGCGCTAATAATATAAGCAACTTAGGAGGTAAGAATGAAAGATTTTGTATTAAGTACAAACAGTACGGTAGATATGCCCAAAGAGTGGTTGGATGAAAATAATATTTCCATTATGCCTATTACTTATACATTAGAGGGTGTAATTTACAAAGACTATGACGGTAAAATCACCCCAAAGGAGTTTTTTGATAAATTAAGAGCAGGTGCTATGCCTACTACTAGTCAAGTTAATCCTGAAGAGGCAAAAGAATCACTAAAACCTTTGTTGGAAGATGGAAATGATGTGTTACACCTTTCTTTTTCATCAGGTTTAAGCGGAACTCACAATATGATTTGCCTGGCTGTAGAAGAATTAAAAGAAGAGTATCCAGATGCGAAGATTTATGTGATTGACAGCTTATGTGCAAGCATGGGCGGTGGTCTACTACTTAAGAAAATGTTAAAACTTAAAAACGAAGGTAAAACCATAGAAGAGGTTGCCAAGTGGGCTGAAGATAATAAGCTAAAGGTGTGCCACTTTGTTGTAGCTGATGACTTGGATCATTTGCACCGTGGAGGCCGGGTTTCTAAAACTGCGGCTACGGTTGGTGGTTTAGTGAAAATCAAGCCTCTCTTACATATGGATGATGAGGGAGGTCTAAAGCCTATTGGCAAAGAAAGAGGCCGTAAAAAAGCTCTAAATAAAGCGGTTGATCTTTTGGCTGAGCGAATGAAAGGCGTAGAAAATGACGAGGTTATGGTCACACATGGTGATTGCCTAGAGGATGCAGAATATGTAAAACAGCTTATCCAAGAGAAAACAGGTGTATCTAATGTGTTAATTAATCCTCTTGGCTCAGTTATAGGAAGTCACACAGGTGCAGGGCTAATAGCTGTCTTTGCTATGGGTGATAAACGATAAATAATAATGCAGGAAAATGTGTGTAAACAGCAAAAAATCGTTGACACACTATAGAAAGTATGTTACGCTTCTAATTGCGTTATGCATAAAGAAAGTAGAGTATCCACTCTCACCATAGCACAAAGGGGTGACTATTGGTTAAGATTGATGACATCATATTATCGTTTATGATATATGTTTTTTCGGTTGAGTGGATTATGAATCTGCTCAACCTTTTTACTTGAAAGAGTATTTATTAAAATGCTTATTTTAAGTAAAT
>JGI20163J26743_11538111_pt1 | contig 13697 bp, 14 predicted proteins | sample TergutCu122P1_FD_26743 | JGI IMG/M metagenome (IMG submission 26743) | reverse complement strand
AGTATAATAACCACTTGCTCTCTTTTTTTAAGGGTTTCATGAAGCTTCTCATAAAGAAGCGCCACTGTGGTTTTAAGCTCTATCATATCCTCTATGCTTTTATCCGAGTCTGCAAGCTTATCTTCTATTTTAACCTCATTTCCTTCTCCGTCTACACCTATTGTATCTTGCAGATATATATCACCCGAATATTTTTTCGAGGATCGTATGTTCATAAGTATTTCATTTGCTATGTGAGGCTGTGTGATGCGCCGAGCGTGGTAGTTTTAGGGGACAAGCTATTGTATCATTTGGTCTGCGAAATGGTGTCTCTACTGGAAAACGCCACGGTTGGTGAGCGGATTCGGTATTATCGGCGAAAGGCAGGGCTATACTCGCATGATTTGGCAGAACTTGCCGGGATAAGCCGCCATGCCATTATGGATTACGAAAGTGGCGCGTCAGAGCCACCGCTGGAACTGCTGAATAAAATTGCGGTTGTGTGCAGAGTTGAAGCGGACAAGCTGTACGATGGGTATTATGCTTTTCTTGCCTATCCATACTCTGCCAAGATTAAAGAAATCCGCAAGGCAAACTCCCTGTTCCAACATAACTTTAGTGTGCTGCTGGGTGTAGGAAAGTCTGCGGTTGCTGATTGGGAGCAAGGTAGAACAGTCATCAAGCGAAAAACGTGGGAGCAATTGATGGAACTTGGATTGTTGTAAATACTTTAGATATTGAAAACGTCCACAACCAATAAATGGTGAGTGGGCGTTTTGCTATTGGCACTTATGCGCTTGACAAAAGGTTGCCATATAAAAAGCCTTACATCTATCATTAACACTGTAGTGTAGTTACCGTAAATGCAAACATAGTAACTACACATTTTCCTTGCGGACGAATCTTGAGTTTTCTAAGAAAACAGAGGGAATAGCCGTGAAAACAAGAAAACACTTTGTGTAAGTCTATTTCATTCACCGCCATCATCACATGTATCAATTCTTCCCATGATACCAAATTGGTCGCCAATATTGCGTAACGTGCTCACCAAGATTTTGCACATCCTGCGTAATGCCTCTTCGTCATATTCCGCAAGGATTTTATCTTGCTCCTGCTCGGTTAAGTCTGAAAAACATATAGAGTGCGATTTTCCGTTACGCTTAACTCGATAGAATATTCCGTCAAGCTCACGTTCTTTTGGGTAGATACCGTTGCTCATAAAGTGTCCTCCTTGTGTGGAGCATGAAGCCGTGTCATGCTGAGTGTTGATTTCGTTTTCTTATTGTACATAAGTAACATTGTTTCAGCATAACCGATTGACCCGGCGCGGCGCTCTTTTGCCGTTCGAGCGATTTCCCGTGCAGAAATAGTTCCAACACGACTTGCAAAAATGTCGTCTTTCAAGCTATCGCCAAATGTAGCAATAAGTAATGCCATGCCGCGTAGCATTGAGGAGGTTAATGACGCAGATTCTCCCTCCCAAGTCCCGACAACGAGCCGCAAAATCCGTTCAAGACCATCGTAGCCATATTTTTCATACAGCTCTAATAATGAATGAACTGCACATATGCCACGATTCACTTTTGAATTTGACTTCGCAAGATGAAGCCTGCAATCTTCGACTATGGATTTTATCATAATATGTTTGTCACTGTCAGCTTCAAGATTCGCCATAAATATTTCATAAGCAGACAGCGGCTTTGTGTATTTTTGTTGCTCAGCGAATATCGTAGCTTCATGCAAATATTCTAAATCATCGTAGACCATGCACCATACAGGTGTCTCTCGCGAACCGCTTACTGCGGCAATGATTTCAATAGTATGCTGACCATTGATGACATAGTTCAGCCCATCACGGTGGCTAACTTTAACTGGATTAATTTGAAAAAGGTCAAAGTTTTCCACGGTACGGTCTATATGTCGTTGTGACAAACTGCGTTGATAATCCTGATTGGAAACAAGGTTGCATATAGGTATCAGTTCAAAATGCACTTTAGGAACAAACGCCTTAAACTCGTTCATGCACTACCTCCGTCAATAATTCTCTTAATATTTCAACCGAGACCGACAATTTTTCCAACTCTGCGGAGAGTTTATGTTGTGCGGCGGAAGACACATTGCTTAAATCTGATGCGTCGAACGCTCGCTCAATTATTCCCACCCATGATGGCACTGTGTACGCAAGTGTATTTATATGTGCATCGGGGTCATGGGTTGGCATGTCTTTGATAGAAATTCGCGCCTCTTCGTTTTTAATAAGTCTCGGTCTGCCACGCTTTTTATTTTTTTTTCGTAATGTTTTTTGCTCGCGAACAATTGTTTTTGCTAGTGTGTCTTCACTTGATAAACGCTCTATAACTTTGTTTATTTCATGTGGTTTCATTTTTAGTAAAGCCCTAGTTTCCACAGATGGTAGCCGTGTATTTCCATCAAGTATATCGTCGGCAGTTTCCGGCATATGCTTTCGGATATAATCAATAGCATCGGAATAAGTGATTACCCTTCGCATATTTGCACCTGTACATCCAAAGATTGTGCCAAGTCGATTATATATATTGGATGGATTCTCATCGCCACTTCGCTTGTCACGCTCTGCTTTACAAAATTTGCCCATCAAGTATCGCCAACATTCCTTTGTAACATTGCCCTTTAAACTCAGCAATTCGTCTAAAGTAAAAGAAATATCTTTATACCACATGGCCATGTTCGCTGAATTTCCATTTTCGTTAAGTTTCATATGAGTATACCTCCGCTGATGCAAGGTCGAAAGAAAGAACTGAATCGTTGTTACTCAGTGCCAAACCCCCTTGCAATCTATATCTGCAATCGCTTTGCCACTTCATCAAATCTAACAGTTTGTCCCCGAAATTATCAAAAAAGCGGATGTAGCGCGGTTTGCTCTTGTTCAGTCCACCAGAGCGCAATCTAATAGCATCACGAGAATTTGCATCGCAGGGATAAATATTTATTCGCTTTCCGTTTGATGAAATCAGAAACAGCGCATAATCTATTTCCGGCAACAGCTTTAACCCGGCGGCATTTATATATACCAGTCGGCGTATGGGGTTAAACGTGAGTGTCGGCTGCATCTAATCACTTCCTCTTTGCATTTTTTCTATCAGCACCTTTACGTTTCGTTTAGCTGTTTTTTGGGATGATGGTCGCAAGTCGGATTCGTTGCTGTATTCAGAAAATGTGCGGGCCGTTTCGATGTTCTCTGGACGGGAGTTTTTGTATAAATAAAAATCTTCCCCAAAACTCGTCGCCCACGGTATCTCAAAATTATATCGCGCAGTGAATATCTCCGGCGTGCTTACATCGAATAATGCGTACTTATCATTACCATTTCCAAGAATTTCACCTCGCAAGCGGTAGCGTTTTTCTTTATCCCATCCGAATAGTTCGTACAATGTATCAAGGAAAGCACCTGCGCTGATTGCTCTGATGCTGACAATATCACCACGAAGCATTGCCCAACGCATTTTATTTTTGTGCCGCTCGTTGCACGGAACAACCGCCAGCATAGGTTCAAATGGATGCACTTTAAGCTCAATACATTCCGTTTCGGGAAATTTACGGATACAGGCGGTACTGAAACGTATGCCCTTTGGCGAAATGCTCATGCTCATTTTATTTGCAGAGGCAAAAAATTGAGTACGGATAATTTGATAGTCATGTATATCATATTTTTTCATGCTGTGCCCCTGCGCTCGCTGATGCCTGCTTATAATCATCTGCGGTAAATGCACCCCAATGAGGATTGATGGATACAAAACCGCACAAAGCACCTGATGTGTCCACTTTAAGTTTTGGTAGATAGGTATTGCCGCCATATTTTGCATTTGAAATCATTTTCTGAACGGCGAGGAAGTCATCCCGTGAAATAATTGGGTCGTGATGTTCTTCTTCAAAATACTGGGCCGATTCCCCACGATTTTTAATAGCCTTGTGGTTACGGAAGTTCGGTGTATACGTCTTCCCCGCAAGCACAGCTCCGTAATATCGTTCATTTTTCAAAATTCCAAGCACGCTGCCGGTGCACCATATTTCGTTTCCGAGTTTGGTTTGTCTTTTTAATGTTGTAAGTCGCTCTGCTATTTCCGAGGTAGTATATCCTGATAAATACATATAAAAAATCAAGCGCACTGTAGCGACTTCATCCTCATTGATAATCAGTCCATTACGTTCTCGTTTTTCGTCATAATCAAAGTCATACCCTAAAAGCGGCGGCGTAGGGTATCTACCGTTTGTGCAGTTCATCTCAAACCGTTTTTTCATAAGATTGCTTCGTTGCCGTGACTCCTCTTGTGCTAATGTTGCCAAAAAACCAAGTGGCATTTCGTTGTCTGGATTCAGTGAATATATTCTCTCGACTTCAAAAAACACACCAACCGTGGGCTTCAACTCCGCAAGTTTTTCGACAGTGCTTATGCAGTCCACAATGTTGCGAGCAAAACGTGCTACGGTTTTTGTGACAATCAAATCAATCTTGCCTGCTATACAATCTTCAATCATTTCGTTAAAGGCATCGCGCTTTTTCAGCGACGTTCCGCTGATGCCTTCGTCTGCAAATATCCGAGTTAGATTCCATCCTTCATGCCTGTTCACAAAGTCGGTGTAATATTTTTGTTGCCACTCAAATGAATATGTCTGCTGTTCGCTATCCGTTGAAACACGCGCATAAATTGCCACGTTTCGCGGCGAGGTGTCTGTAAATAAATCTTCTTTCTTGTTTGCAGGAATAATAGTCACCTTCGATGAATCAGAACTTCGAACGATTCTACGAACTTCATCCTTGCTTGCTTCGCGGGCAGCTTTTGCGGCGGCGCGCTTGTTTGAATGCATATGTTCGACCTCCCAGTGTTTTTCCGAAGCTTCTTACCTATTGAATATATAACAGAGTTATCGCCTATTCCATAGCCTACAGGTTAAGTTCGGAATTATTTTTTTCATCGGCGAGCTGTGTTAATAAAGCGAAAAACGGACGTGCTACGATTAAACCTTGATTAAAAAATTAAGGAGGATGTAGCATGACCATAGACTATAAAATTATAGGGGAGAGAGTGAAATCAAGCAGGCTCAACCGAAATATGACACAGGCCGAACTTGCCGAGAGAACCGAAATGTCAGATGTCTATATCAGTCGAATTGAAACAGGGGTGCGAAGCCCAAGTCTTAATTCGTTGATTAAAATTGCAAAAGTGCTTGGTACAACACTTGATAGCTTGGTACATGGGAATACGACCACTCGATTGCCAAAAGTATATCATGACTTTGCTTACTTTCTTTCAGATTGCGATGATAACGAGCGAGAGCAGATTCTTGAAAATGCCCGGATGTTTAGAATGATGTTGCGCGAAAAATCATGATATGCCTATGTAGTTACTATAAAAACAAACGTAGTAACTACAGCGATTCATTGTGAGTAAATGCAAAAACGCCCGCTCTTGATGGAGTAGCGGGCGCTTTGTATTGTGAGCTGGTTATGCACTTTCCGGGATGCCGTCAGGTTTTACACTTTTTCGCATATCTTGCATCAAGCTGTTGATTATTACTTTTTTCTGATGATTTTCAAGTTTATTAGTGTCCATGAAATTTAATGCTGCTTGGCAATGGAACGCCGCTATATCTTTGTAAATTTGGGTCAGCACCTTTTCATCTTTGGGGTAGTATATCACTGCCTGCTTATATATACTGCGCCCCCCTTTTTACCATTATGGCACAGTATATTCGGCAGTCGATTGTCCGTATTACAGGAAAAGTTGGGGATTTGGGCATCGCAACATCCTTTCATTGTGTATTTAGCAGAATTGCTTAGTCGCAACAATAGTTGCCTGTATGATATTAAAGCATATATTACTTGACAAAGCAAATCTGTTGAGGTTCATCAAAGAAATTGCAATATATCACAACAAAGGGAACAAATATTGCTTCGAATGACAGGGATACTTGCGATTCGCCATTACACAAGATGTTGCGCAAGGTGTACACGAAATATTCTTGTAAATTTCGTCTGTGCGTGATATAATTAGTTCATCGGTAATCAGTGAAGGGTGTTTAGCTATGAATGTGATGACCACAAAAGAAGCCGCCGACCTGTGGGGCGTAACCGTTCGCCATGTGCAATCCCTCTGTGACAGGGGCTTGATTGATGGTGCAGAAAAAATAAGTGATGTTTGGCTTCTGCCAAAAGATGCAAAGAAGCCGATTGATGGACGAACTAAAGCCGCAAAAGCATCCAACAAATAAGGGGTTTTAAGAATGACCAACACACAACAACGAGCCACTGCAAAGAAATTTGCTGATTTCTGGAAAGATAAAGGCTACGAAAAAGGGCAAAGCCAGCCGTTTTGGTTGTCTTTGCTTCGTGATGTCTACGGTGTTGAATCCCCTGAGCAGTTTGCCGAATTTGAAAGCAGAGCGCACATAGACCACAGAGGGTTTATTGATATTATTATTCCGTCAACACGAGTGTTAATTGAGCAAAAGAGTTTAGATATTGATTTGCGGAAACCGATAAAGCAATCGGATGGCACGTTACTCACACCATTCCAACAGGCAAAACGATATATAACCGAGTTGCCATTGTCGAAACATCCTCGATGGGTAGTTACTTGTAATTTCAGCACATTTTTGGTGTACGATATGGAACGCCCCGGCGGTGAGCCGGAGGAAATATTACTCGAAAATCTGCCCACTGAGTTTTACCGGCTTGCATTTCTTACTGACAGCGGTAACGAACGGTTAAAGCGTGAAATGGAAGTCTCTATTGCCGCAGGCGAAATTGTAGGCTTGCTTTATGATGCCTTTGCAAAACAATATGTTGACCCAACAAGCGAACGCGCACTTAAAAGCCTAAACGTGCTCTGCGTTCGCCTTGTTTTTTGCTTGTATGCAGATGATGCGGGCATATTTGGGAAGAAAGCCATGTTTCATGATTATCTTACAGAATTTGAAGCAAGACATATGAGAAAGGCACTCATTGAACTGTTCGATGTGCTGGACACTCTGCCCGAAAACCGTGACCCTTATCTTGATGAAAACCTCGCTAAGTTCCCATATGTAAACGGTGGACTGTTTGACGAAAAAGATATTGAAATTCCACATTTCACAGAGGAAATCCGAACCCTGCTTTTAACCAAAGCAAGCGAGAATTTTAACTGGGCAGAAATAAGCCCAACTATATTTGGTGCAGTATTTGAAAGCACATTAAATCCCGAAACACGCCGCTCGGGTGGTATGCACTATACTTCTCTCGAAAACATACACAAGGTAATTGACCCCTTGTTTTTTGATAGCTTGAGAAATGAGCTTGAGGAAATTGGTAATATCGCCGTCGAAAAAACAAAGATGCAAAAACTCGGTGCGTTTCAATCAAAAATTGCCACGTTGTCGTTCTTAGACCCGGCATGTGGAAGTGGAAATTTTTTGACAGAAACATATATCAGTTTGCGGCGATTAGAGAACGAAGCAATAAGCATAATGCAAAAAGGTCAAATTCAAATCGGCGATGCTGCTCACAATCCGATAAAAGTTTCTATTGGGCAGTTTTATGGCATTGAAGTCAATGACTTTGCCGTAACAGTTGCCAGAACTGCGCTATGGATTGCAGAAAGCCAAATGATGAAAGAAACCGAAACCATTATCCATATGCAGTTGGACTATCTTCCACTTAAAACATACACAAACATAATCGAAGGAAACGCCTTGCGGGTCGATTGGGAAATTGTTGTGCCAAAGCATAAACTTTCGTATATCATGGGTAATCCGCCGTTTGTGGGGTATAAATACCAAACCGATGAGCAGAAGAAAGATATGTCGTCTGTTTATATTGATGCCGAAGGCAAACCATTTAGATATGCTGGGAAAATTGATTATGTAGCTGCCTGGTACTATAAATCAGCAGAATATATTCAGAATACTTCTATACAGGTTGCGTTTGTGTCTACCAATTCAATTACGCAAGGTGAGCAGACAGCGAATGTTTGGAAGCCGCTTTTTGAAATGTTTGGTATTGAAATTTATTTTGCACACCGCACGTTCAAGTGGATTAGTGAAGCAAGCGACAAAGCCGCTGTATACTGCATAATTATTGGCTTTAGTGCAACAAAGAGAACTAAAAAAATTATTTATGATGGCGATATTATGACATATGCCAACAACATAAATCCCTATTTGATTGATGCCCCGAATGTATTCCTTGAGAATCGGAAAAAGCCATTATTTGACGTACCTGAGCTTTCGGATGGCAACAGGCCAACTGATGGAGGGCATTTGATTATTGAAGGCAAAGATTATGATGACTTTATTGCCAAAGAGCCTAACGCTATCCCCTATATAAAGAAATACATGATGGCGAGGGAGTTTTTGCATAATGAAAGCAGATATTGCTTGTGGCTTGTCGGAGCTTCACCAAAAGAGATACAGAAAATGCCTCACGTGATGGAACGCATCAATGCAGTAAGAAAAGTTCGCTTGGATAGCCCCAATAAAGGTGCTAATAGGTTGGCTGATGCACCATTTTTGTTTAGAGAAACACGAAATCCAGACCAATATATTGTCATACCTTTTACATCATCCGAAAGACGAAGATATCTACCAATTGGATATTTAACAAGTGAAACTATTGCTGGAGCTGGCGGATTGTTTATGTTGCAAAACGCTACCCTGTACCATTTTGGCATATTAACATCAAATGTACATATGGCGTGGATGAGGGCTGTATGTGGACGTTTGAAAAGTGATTACCGCTACTCAAAAGACATCGTTTATAATAACTTTCCGTGGCCGGATGCAACAGATGCACAGAAAGCTGAAATAGAAAAACTTGCCCAACGTGTGTTAGATGCAAGAGCCGAGTACCCAGAAAGCACTCTTGCAGATATGTATGGTGAAACTTCGATGTTGTTTCACACAACTTTGCTAAACGTTCACCGTGAGCTTGACCGGGCGGTAATGAAGTTGTATGGGTTTCCCGTTAAGGATTTTAGCGAGGCTGATTGCGTTGCGGCGTTGATGGAGATATATCAAAAACTTGTGGACGGGGGTGGCAAAAAATGAAAACTACAGTAGTAGACTTGTTTTGCGGCATTGGCGGCTTAACACATGGTTTGATGTTGGCAGGGCTTGATGTCGTAGCAGGGTTTGACATTGACCCAACGTGCAGATACGCTTATGAGGAAAACAATAACGCTGTTTTTGTTGAAGCGGATATTGCCACTACTCCGACCGCAGAAATAAGTAAATATTATAATGATAGTGATGTAACAATTCTTGTTGGATGTGCGCCGTGCCAACCATTTTCGAAGTATACCATGAGATACAGAAAAAAGGATGCAGAAAACTCTGCTCAGCCCGATGGGTGCAATAAGAATCACAGCAAGTGGGGGTTGGTTGAGTCTTTTGCAGAGAAAATACGGCAGATTCTCCCCGATATTGTTTCAATGGAAAACGTTCCTGAACTGGTAAATACGGAAGTGTTCGAGAAATTTTTGACCACCTTGAAAGAATGTAATTATCATGTTAGTTATAGTGTTGCATTCTGCCCTGATTACGGCGTTCCGCAAAATAGAAAACGTCTTGTATTGCTTGCTTCAAGACTTGGCAATATTAGCCTAATAGAGCCAGAGTATACGCCGGATAAGTATATAACTGTTGAGGCAGCTATAGGCAAATTACCTGAACTGAAAGCTGGCGAGGAACACGCAGATGATGTGCTGCATTTTTGTGCAAGCCTTAGTAAAACCAACATAAAAAGAATAAAATCCTCGAAACAAGGCGGTACATGGCGTGAATGGGACAAATCTTTACAACTAAAATGCCATAAGAAAAGCACCGGGAAAACATATGGGGCAGTTTATGGTCGAATGTCTTGGGGGTTGCCTTCACCAACAATTACAACACAATTTTATGGTTATGGAAACGGAAGGTTTGGGCATCCCGAACAAGACCGAGCCATATCATGGAGGGAAGGAGCACTGTTGCAATCGTTTCCGCCCGACTATTCACTTATAGACCCAACGAAAGAAATTAATCGTCGCGTAATCGGTACTCATATCGGAAATGCTGTGCCTGTTGAATTAGGTAGAGCGATAGGCGTGAGCATTAAAAATCATATTGCGGAGGTAAGAAACAATGGGAAATAATGGTGGAATTGGTGCAAGTATAAACGCACATGACAAAACCGAAATTATCTCTAATCAGATTACAGATTTACGCCGTGAGGTGGATTATAACACACGAGATTATGCAATTGATTTTTTAGTCTCACAATTTAAGGATGGGGAATTTTTCATTGACCCCGAGTATCAGCGACAATTCGTCTGGGATACCACGCGCAAATGCCGTTTTATTGAGTCTATCCTTTTGGGATACCCTATTCCGTTTATGTTCTTTTCAGATAATGATGATGGTAGGTGTGACATTGTGGACGGGGCACAAAGGACATCAACGCTTGAAGAATTTTTGAGTAACGACTTGGTATTGTCGGATTTGAAGAAGCTTACTGAACTGAACGGCTTTACTTTCAATCAACTCCCTCCACCTGTTCAACGTAAATTTAACAAGACAACACTGCGAATTATAGCCTTAGAAGAGGGAACGTCGCTTGAAGTAAGACAAGAAATTTTCAACCGGATTAACACATCTGCTATGCCATTAACCAAAACCGAAACCCGTCGTGGAGCATATGCAGGCGCATTTATGGATTTTATGAAAACATGTTCAGAAAAACCATTGTTCAGAAAGCTATGTCCGATAAGTGATGACAACAAAAAACGCTTTGAGGATATTGAGCTAATAACACGCTTTTTTGCCTATGTAAACAATTATCAGGCATTTGAGCATGAGGTAGCTGATTTCCTTGATGCCTTTGTTGAAAGCCATAAAAATGAGTTTGATAAGAATGCTTTTGAAGCTGAATTTGATGCAATGTTAAGTTTTGTTGAAAAGTATTTCCCGAATGGATTTAAGCGTAGCGCAACAGGAAAATTTGTTCCGCGCGCTCGATTTGAGGCTATAGCTGTGGGAGTTGCGTTGGCTTTACGTGAAAAGAGTGATTTAATTCCTGCTGTGCCAACAAATTGGACTGATATTACCACCGATGAGGGTTCTCGCTTTAAGTTCCACACCACAACCCATGCAAGCAATAACAAAAGCAGAGTAGTGGGTAGAATAGAGTACGTTAAAGATATGCTCTTATACGGGGAGGAGCGTAAATGAAATCGACTCGTGATACCTATAATGAACGCATAGCAGAAATTGATTTTTATTATGATGCTCTTGTGCAACTGGACACAGAGATTACCGAGGCTCTCGGTATGCCAAGTGAACAAATGGCAAAGTATAAACATGATATTTTTCTTAAAATATCAAAGGCTAACGCATTGTTGATGATTTATAATCTTGTTGAATCAACTGTATTAAATGGCATGGAAGAAATTTATGATAAAGTAAAAGATAATGGAGCTACATTTTCAACCGTTAGGAAAGAGTTCCAAGACATCTGGTTTTCATATAAATTTGGACAAGTCTACCGCCAACCAGAAGCACATTATGTGTCCTATAAAAGTAAGGCCTTGGAAATAGTAAATTCAATAATGTTGGGTGAAACGATAGAATTGAACCGCGACGCTTTATCAATTGGCGGCAATCTTGATGCAGAAAGAATTTTCAAAGTTTGTAACACTCACGGTATTGAGTATAAGCCTGATAAGGCTTGCAAAGGCGGAAAGCGTTTAGAGGATGTTCGGATTAAACGAAATGGTCTTGCGCATGGAAATTTATCTTTTGCTGAATGTGGGCGTGAATACTCCTTAACGGATTTAATTGAAATAAAGGAGCAGACATATATTTTTTTGTCAGGTCTACTTAATGAAATGGAAAAATATTATGACAATGAAAGTTATCTTAATGTGCTCGAATAGCATATAAGCAAATAGCTTTTCTCGTTGAATAAAGAAGTAGCAAGCAGTGTATGGTGCTATCACCATACGCATTTTTGAAATTTTCGCTCTCGCCCAAATTTTCAAAAATGGCTTGTTGGGACGTATCCCAAGCCCTCCAAATCGTCTGCGCGCAGCCGATTTCTAAGCCTCGCTTCGCTCGTCTGCTTGCTCCCTGCGGTCGCCTAAAACATTTGAAACCCCAAAAACACCAACAGCGGAAAAAGAGCAAAAAAATAACTGCCGCCGAAAATTTTTATAATCTTCGGCGGCAGTTTGCTTGGGCAAAATTTATGCGGATAATTTTGTAAACTTTTTTAACATTACATGGACTTGCTCCCAGAGCAATTCGTAATTATCTTTGATGTCCTGTATATCTTCGGCATAAATATTTCCCGTAGTATTGACCCTTTTACTGATTTGATTAAGATTGTTTGAAGAATTTGACAACAGCCGAATCATCTCTCGAACATCGGAAAAGTCGATACGAACAACATAACCATCAAGCACCATCTTTCTGTAGTAATGTTCCTTGTTTATAATTCCTGCACACTTCATTTTTTCTTGGATAAGGTTGAGTTCACTATCGTCAACTCGGAATATTTGCTGATTCTTCCGTCGTAGATTTTTAGCCATTAGCAGACCCCCTGTAATAAATTTGGCTCTGTTTGCGTTGTTTGAAACTGCCGAAACGTGCTTTGTATGCTTCTGCCGTTTACAATATTCTCATAATGTTCAGCGTTGACCATTTCACCAAAAACATTAAAGCAGTAGTCATACTCTGAATCGGGTATATTGTATTTTTCCGAAAACAGTGCCTTTTGTTTTTTGTACTCAGCGATAATAGCCTTGTGCTTTTGGCTTGCGGCATATTCTTCTGTTTGCATAAATTCATCTCGGATACGCTGTGCAAGCGGAGAAACTTTATTTTCGATTAAATTATAAATGGTTTCGTAGTCTGTATTCAGCCTGTCTGCAATATCAGAAATCTTTTTATCATACTCACCAATACAAAACCAGTCGATGGCGAAGGTGTAATAACCTACCGTAGTTACTACGAATTGTTTCTTAGTAACTACACCATTTATCCGCTTGCTTTCATGGATGGATATTTTATAGGCTTTCTTAACTGGGCGCTCGTGCCGCTCTCCACCATCGAAATATCCATATTGGGGAATAGTTCTCGTATAGTTAAATGGATTTGTTGATATTTCTAAATCTTTGTAGGCACCGAAGCTATCGGCTCTTTTGAGTTTCAACTCTTGAATAACACAGTACATGTAATTCCTCCTCGCTAAATTTAGCTTTCTGTAGTTACTATGATAATTTTCGCAGTAACTACAGGATTTTTTTGAGTTGCGTCTTGACTTGTGCAACAATACTTGCTATAATAAAAATATAGCACACAATAATTGACATGGCAATAAAAATGCAGCTTTATTAGCAAAATGCAATTAAAAATAACAAGGAGGTCGAAACACTGTATGGATGACAAAGATAATTACTTTTTACCCTTCCCCCGGCGGCTCCGTTTCCTGTTTGATGAAACAAGGGCAAACCAAACGGAAGTGGCTGAATATGTAGGAGTATCACGACAAGCGGTGTCCCAATGGATAAACGGCAAGACTACACCCGACTGCTACAATTTTAAGAAAGTGGCAGAGTTTTTCAAAGTTCCGCTCGAATATCTTTACGGCGATACGGATAGCAAAGTAAATGAAAACCTAGCTCTGGCTGAAAGCCTTGGACTTTCCGATAAAGCAATCGCTAAAATGA
>JGI20163J26743_11538112_pt1 | contig 13763 bp, 9 predicted proteins | sample TergutCu122P1_FD_26743 | JGI IMG/M metagenome (IMG submission 26743) | reverse complement strand
TGGGAAATGGCCCAACTGCGATCTCCCACATTAAAGAACACAAGAAAATGTTGGAACAATCCTGCTGCCAATTCACGAGACAAACCTTCCTTTTCCCGATAGGGTTCAAAGATACGGTCTGCGTTACCAACAGAAAAAGCGAAAGGATTAGGGGCTTGCTCTAAACACATAACCTGCCATAGCAAGATAAAACTTTGAATTGCTTCATATAAATTTGTTGCCCCATAATAAGGCACTCGCTCAAGTGATTCGATTAACAACAAACGTCTTAATCGCTCCTCTCCCTCTAGGTGCTCTAATCCTTCTTTTGCTAATTCTTGATAACGTTTTGCAAGAATCAGCACACTGTCCAAAGAAATCTCCATGGCTTCAAACTGTTGTTGTTTCTTCTCACTTATTCCCTTTTCCTTTTGTCCCTTAATTTCCTCTTTTAAACCTTCAACCCCACAAGCCAACGCAACTCGAAAATCCGGAATCAGATGCCCTGTCACCTGTTCCACAAAATAAGCCACTTCTTCCATATCAGAGCCCACGCCGGCATAAACTTTATTCAGCTCTTTCACATAAGTACTTTGCTCTACTCTCTCTCGTAGTTTCCCAATGTACTCTTCTGTGAATTCTTCATTGGGCTCCACATCCCCAAACACAGCGGTAGGATCACAATATCCTGCAAAAGTGTCTACCCTAAAAGTAGGGTTGATTAGGGCATAACTTCTTGCAAAAGCATCCCTTTGAGTACCCACAAAAACCGCATCTTGATGAATACTAAGAGGCAGAGTGGTTACGATCTGTTTTGTTCCCAGAGCCGTTTTAATTACATGAGGTTTTCCAACCTCTTTTTCCATCACATCTTCGTATTGTTCTTTTGCCAGCATCCAACCGTCTAATCTAGTAATTGAACGTTCTGCATTAAATAATGCCTTTGCCTTTTTCTCTAACTGACTCGGTGTGTATAGTTGTGCAACCATGAGCGCCTCCTTTTTATTCATATAAATAGAGTGTTTGAAATCTCCTATCATCCCTCAAATCCGAGAAAATAAATTCATCATCACCTCAATATTTTGGGCCAGGAGATTTATCTACATAAATCTCCTAGCCCTTATTATAGAGCCTTTTCTTTTTACTTTCAAGGGTTATTCATTACTTATTAACCTCATTCTAATCGTTATATTTCTATCATCACTTTCCCACGAGTTCGATATTCTGGATTTGTAAAAGCATCATTGATTTTGTCTAAAGGTAAAATCGTTGTGATAATGCTCTCCACATCGATTCGCCCTGACTCTAATACTTGCAAGGCACGCTCAAAAGTGTACGGATTAATGAAGGATGAAGTTATCTTTAATTCTTTTTTAAACACAAGATCTGTTTTAAGAGGAAAACTTTTGTCTGGACCCGCTAAGCCAAATAGCATTACCGTCGCACCTTTTCCAGCCAGACGAACTGCTTCCTCTTGAACTTTTATATTTCCTGCACATTCAATCACCACATCCACATTCTTACAGTTTTCCGCCAATATGGCATCAATATCTTCTGTTAAGGGATCAATCACAAGATCAGCTCCCAATTTCAATGCCAGTTCTCTCTTCTCCTTTACAGGCTCTGATAAAATCACTTTTGATGCTCCATCGTATTTGGCCAGTTGAAGCATCATGATACCCACTGGTCCGCCACCCAGTACCAACACGTTATCTCCAAGTTTAATGTTGCACAAATCCATGCCATTCAAACAGCAAGCCATTGGTTCTGCCATTGATGCGGTTAATAAACTCATCTCTTTTGATACTTTATAGACTTGCTTTTCATGCATCACAATATATTCCGCAAAGCCACCATCTGCAGTTGTACCAAATCCAATATTATTGGTACAAAAATGTTGTTTCCCACACATACAGAAATAACATTCTCCACACATCTGGTTAGGGTCACCACTGACGTGATCGCCAATATTCAAAGTGCTTACTTTTGCTCCAACTTCTGCGACTACGCCTGAAAATTCGTGACCCAGTATTATGGGGGGATTCACCTCATAAGAACCACCAGCACCATTGAAAATGTTTTCGTCGGTGCCACACACTCCACAATACTTTACTCGGATTAATACTTCGTCTTCTTTAATGGGTTTTCGCTCTACCTCTTCAACTCTTATGTCATGCTTCCCATGATACACTGCTGCTTTCATTTCATTTCCCTCCTCGTATTCTTTGGAACTCTAGGTGAGTATCATTTGGCTACATACTACAACCAATACAGGTCTATCCAGTGAATATTACTGACCGTGCAGAATCAATCAAGAAAAATTCTATTGGCACGTTCAATCCAATGCTGTAATTTCTTAATCGTTCCTGCAACATCTCCATCCATTACCATGAATCCATCTGAACGACAAACCGATTTGAAATCTTTTGTCATTTCTTTAATCTCTATTAATTTTTCATCTATCTTCTCTGGATATTCTGGCGTCAATACTTCTGTTAGAGGATGAATGGCTATTTCTAACACCTTTGTTTTATCATACACTTTTGTAGCTTCCAAAACATCTGTCCAAGGGCTCACCTGAACCATTGTCACGTTAGGAATTGAATTAATATCTTCTAAAAACGGAACCGTATCGCCACAACTATGCCAATAATTGATACCACCAAAGGCTTCGCTTACTCGCTTTTCTGAAGGCAGTATCATCTCCCTATACATTTCCTTAGAAACTGCTGGAGCCATTAATTCATCATTGTAGAAGTTAGTTGGAGTCAAAGGAGCCCCTAAATATTCTCCACGCTGTTTGGACCAACGAATACGATATTCTGCCATCAAATTAACGAAACCAAGCAACCACTCCGGGTCTTCATAGTAATCATAAACTAGATTTTCATAACCTCGAATGGCATAGGCGATACTCCATGGGCTTCGGCACCACTGGGGATATAAAAGAGTGAAGTCATCGGAAAGAATTTCCCGCATTTTATGATAAAAAACATCTGCCTCCTTCATGACCGGATTTTCATAAAAGTCCGGATATTCTATTTCTGACAAGGGTACCCTTTCATTGATCACAGGTTCACGACCTATCCAAGCATCCTCTTCGGAATAGAGCTGTGGCTGCCCCATTAGGCTCATCTCAAATCCAACTCCTGGCCAATAAGTAATTGACTTAGCAATAGGAGTACAATCCTCCGAAAATGTCTCGAACTTAAACACATTCATTTCCAATTGACGCATCAGGAACTCTATGGGATCTGTATAAAATTTCACCAAACTAAAACCAAGCATCTGAGCGTATCCTATGCGCTCAATTTCAAAAGAATAAGGCATTTTCTCCTTCGTCTTTGGTAAGGGATGCCAAATGTAATCGGTAGAACCACGATGGTCGCTCCAAATATCAGACCGTCGCTTATTTTCAGCAGTACTTTCCAGTTCTCTGATTCTTTCTTCCAATTTGCGAATTTTTTTTATTCTCGGGTCATTCATAATGTTCACCACCTCTTTCATTGGACTAAAGCAACAACTATTTCCAAAAGGCCTCTTTCATTTTTTCACAATAATACTTTGTCAAATCCCAATCTGCGTCAGGCGCAATCCGATGATCAAAACAAGGAACAAATCCGCCAAGATCCACCAATCTTTTCGCTCGTTCAATCTCATGGTCCACTTCTTTTCTCGTTTTACTTAACGCATTTTTATTGATATTACCGATGCCGCGAAGCTCTTTCCCAAACTTTTTGCGCATAACCTCAAAATCATATTCCCACGCTCCGTATTCTATCGGGAACATGGTATTCACACCATTGTCTAACCAGATTGGAACCAAGTCTTCAATGAAACCATCACAGTCTACAGATACAATGTCTATTCCATATTTTGCACATTCGTCCGCAATTCTTCTATAATGTTTTCCTACATATTTCCGAAAAGCTTCAGGACTAATTAGCGGTCCTGTGTTAAAACAAATGTCCTCCCAAAAATGTGCAAAATCCACTTTCACCCCTGTTTCAAGGGTATGCTTGGTTACATCAAAAGAAAGCTGTCCGATTGCATCAATGCATTCCGCAAACAAATCAGGGTCATCCGCTTGCAAATAACTAATCTCCACTATTCCCCAATAATTTCTTAGCTTGCCAAATAGACTACCGCAGTAAACCGCCAAATGTCGCTCTCTTGTATCGTTCTGGGCAATCAGTTTGCTGATTTCATCCATATCCAATCGCTTGGGCGTCCACTGAAGACGTGGCAAATAGTGTTTTTCCCAGCTTTCCCGATCCACTACTGTGTGACCCACTTCAGCAGGTATGGATCTTTTCCCTTCTTTTTTCACAACGAAAACACCATCACTGTCCAACAGTTTCATGGAGCCATCCGAATAATGTTCCACAATCTCTTCTTCAAACACAGGGTACAAAGGCATATCATACCAATTGCCCTTTTGTCCTGTATAAACTAAAACATTGTCATCGAAACCTAACTTCTGGGCAATTGCTAGCTCGAACTGGTTTCCATCTGCTTGATTTCCGCCACAAGCTATCGCATTGTCTACTTCTTCTCGCGTCAGATGCCCTTCATCAGCCCACTTCTCGAGAGTTTCATCCCAGAAACCAAAATGCATAATCGGTACCCGATCAAAACTCTTGTATTGAAGCATGGCGTTCAAGCGTTCTCTATTTGTTTTTGTCATAGCCCTCTCCTCTCTCTATGAACACTTTGATCAACATCCTTCCATGCATCTTCAGCTTTGCACTGGAGAAACATCCCTTAATGCCGCTAGCTCTGCAACCAAATTTGCAGCAGGAACATCATACTGAACATTGTGAACATTTCCACCGATTAGCCCGCCACCCATCGATAGAATTTGAGCATTCCTTTTGGTTTGCTGATATACCTCTTCAGGGGTGCCTTTCACAAGCACACCTTGTGGATCACAGCCACCACCCCAAAAAACGATATCCTTCCCAAATGCTTCTTTTAACTTGGCGGCCTCCATTTTTTTTGCGGATACTTGGACAGGATTTATGATGTCAAAACCCGACTCAATAAACTCAGGAATAAGATCATATATCGACCCACAACTATGCATAAAAACCTTCCATTGAGTATTTTTACGAATCCATTCTGTCATCTGTTTATAAAAAGGCATAAACAATTCACGATATTGTTCTTTTGATATAAATAATCCATCTTGGTGCCCAAAATCTGTTCCTGAAAGCACAAGTACAAGTATTTTATTTCCTACCGCTTCATAATATAGTTTTAGATTCTTTAGCGTAATCTCCGTTTGCATGGCAAAAAGCTCTTTAATATATTCTGGATAAAGATAGAAACCAGCATACCAATCCACTGCCTCTCGAATCCCCTTAGTTTCCTTAAGCCACGGGCCAGGCACATGGAAAATGTCCCCAAGACCACTACTATCACAACTGCCAACCAATGCATATTCTGTGTTATGATACAAATCGTTTGCCTGCTCTTCAATGGTTCTTAGAGTTTCATCATCTAGGATTGAATACTGGTCCTTATAATCCTCCCTAGCATTCCAATCAACTTTTTCATCTAAATCTTCCTGACGAGGAATATTATCAAAGTATAGAGCAGTGGTCATGCATGCACTTGGAGGTACAGAAGTGTCCCCTTGAGGATACGCATATGTTTTCCCATTTTCTTCTCTTATTGCAAAATCACCTGCAACCATTACATCTGTGCCATCAGGCAAAGTCCACTTTTTGTAGTTTCTGTTCTTTATACCCAGATTGTTAGAACCTGACCACACACCAACACAGTCCACTCCTAACGCTTGCCTCACGTCTTCGTCCACTTGAGCAATCATTGTCATCGGGTCGATTAGAACTGGCATCTTGTATGGTAAACCTAACTCTTCCCTTAATTTCACTAGTTCAACCGCATGAATCCCCGAAATAGGAGTTGCTCCAAGATCAATGGGTACCCTATCTGTAATTTGGTGATTCAACGCCCTATAAACTCTTTCCCGTGAATTCATTCTTTCCACTGGTTCCCTCCTTTATCGTCAAGTTTCTATACTCGTCTCTGTACCCACTTGTTTGTTTCCTCTAGCCTTGGATATACAATCAATACTTACAGCAGTTACAAGAACGATACCTTGGACTACTTGTTGTACATATTCGTTCATATTAATTAAGATTAAGCCGTTAGACAAAACACCCATAATCAAAACACCAATCACTACTCCAAAGACACGTCCTGAGCCACCAGTGATACTTACGCCACCTAACACAACAGCTGTAATTACTTGGAATTCGAAACCTCTTCCTGTTGTGGCCACTCCTGAACTTAGTCGTGAAAGCATGATGATTCCTGCCATTGAAGCAAATACAGAGGACAGGGTGTAAACCATCCATTTCGTACGTATTACATTAATCCCCGCCAACATGGCTGCCTCTTCATTCCCTCCTATAGCATATAAATAGCGACCAAAATATGTTTTGCTAAGAAATATTGCCCCTAAAATAAAAATAACAGTCATGATGATCACAGGGATAGGAATCGGACCTACATGTCCTTGACCAAGTACATTAAACGACCTTGGAAATCCATGAATGGGCATTCCTCTAGAAATAATAAAGGCAAGACCACCAAGAATGTTCATCATAGCCAGAGTGGCAATAAATGGTGGCACCTTTATTTTCGTAATAAAGAAACCACTCACAGAACCTGCAAGGGCTGATAATGCAATGCTAGCAACCACTGCCAGAACAGGGTGCCAGCCAAGATTTATCATCAAATATGCTGTTACAATATTTACAAATGACATCACAGCTCCCACAGAAAGGTCAATTCCACCGGTTAGAATAACGAACATCATCCCAATAGAACTAATTCCTATCATAGAAACCTGCCTTGTAACATTCATAAGGTTGCTAAATGTCATAAATGATCGTGTTGCAAAACTAAAGTAGATAACCAGTGCTGCCAAAACAAATACTATTCCATATTTACTTAGAAAACCAAATCTTTTCATGTAACCATTCTCCTTGTAAAGTGAAACGGACAGTAACCATCCGTTTACGCTTCTTATTCACATGTGACCAGTCAATCCATTGACCGTTATGCAGATGCATATTCCATAATCACTTCTTGATCAAACTGATTCTTTTGTAGCTCAGCAGTAACTTTCCCTTCTGACAACACAACAATTCGATCCGAAACCCCCATTAACTCTTCCATCTCCGACGAGATCATAATCAACGTCTTTCCTTCTTCTGTTAGCCTGTTCATAATCTGATAAATTTCTTGCTTTGCTCCAACATCAATCCCTCGTGTAGGTTCATCAAAGATAATAACCTCTGGTTGTGCCGCCAGCCATTTAGCAAGAACAACCTTCTGTTGATTTCCACCACTTAAGTTTCTGACAATCTGCAATATACTAGGAGTTCTGATGTCAAGACTTTTGTGATACTTCTCTACTATATTTAACTCTTTTGACCTGTTGATGACAGAAAGGATAGATATCTTTTTCAATATTGGCATGGTAATGTTATCCTTTATGGTCATGTGTAGCAATACCCCTTGCCTCTTCCTGTCCTCGGGTATCAAAGCAATTCCTTTGGCCACTGCCTGAGTAGGATTTTGGGGTGATATTTCTTTTCCATACAGTTTTATTTTCCCCTTTTTCTTTTCCCCGATACCAAACAAAATATGGGCCAACTCGGTTCTACCTGCTCCAATCAATCCTCCAAGGCCTAATATTTCTCCCTTATTCACGGTAAGTGAAACATTATGAACCCCATTGCCTGTTACCTGCTCCAACTCAAGAACAGGTTCTCCCATATCATTTCGCTTTCTCTGTGGAAAGGTTTCAGTCAAATCACGACCAACCATTAATCTTACCAGTTCTTCCCTAGAAGAATCAGCAGTATTCATCGTTTTAATCAATTCTCCATCTCGAATCACCGAAACACGGTCAGTAATTTTAAATACCTCTTCCAATCTGTGAGAAATATATATAATGGAAACACCCGACTCCTTTAAAATTTTGATGATTTTAAAAAGTGTTTCTTGTTCATTGTTTGTTAACGCAGCAGATGGTTCATCCATAATCAAAATATTCGCTTTTACTGAAATTGCTTTTGCAATCTCTACCATTTGTTGATAACCAATAGATAATTTTTTCACATCTTCATAGGGATTAATCTTGATTTCTAATTGCTCAAATAACTCTTTCGACCTTTCAACCATGGCCTTCTTATCCATGAATATTCCTTTTCTTAATGCGTGACCAAGAAAAATATTTTCATATATGGGCAGTTCATTAATCAAATTTAGTTCTTGATAAACCACTGCTATCCCTTTTTTTCTAGACAATATGGGACTTAGCTTTGAGAACTCCTCCCCATGTACAACGATTGTTCCTGATGTTGGTTCCACAGCACCGCTACAGGTCTTAATAAGGGTAGATTTCCCCGCCCCGTTCTCACCAAGTAATGCATGAACCTCTCCTTTACGCAGATCAAAGCTAACGTCTTTTAATGCATCTACACCAGGATATTTTTTTATGATATTTTTAAATTCCAAAACGATGTTATCGTTCATTTTCAAATGCTCCTTAAGGACAATTCAACTAAATTTGCTTTCACTTTAGATTGGGTAGGAGGCTCCTCTTTTTGGCCTCTCTACCCACTGTATCGAGGGCAACAGGGTTAATATTTTTCTATTCTCCCAATTGCCCCTTTTTTCTTTATCTACTGTCTATTTTTTACTGTTTATTCCTAATCCCAACCAGCATCGATCGCGTATTGTTCTGCATTATTCCAATCTACTGCAAATACAGGTGTATAAACCATAGGTGGGAAATCTCTACCTTCAAGAACATCCATCGTAAGATCGATTACTTGAATCGCTCTTTCCATATAAAATCCTAGGCCAATGGACATACGTAGTGGATCTCCGGCAATAATCGCCCTTACTGCTTCTTCAGTTGCATCCACACTGAAAATACCAAATTGGTCTGTGGCAAGTCCTGCTGCCTTAACAGCGTTATTCGCGCCGATACCACCTCCATCACCAATACAAACAATCACCTTCACATTGGGATGCTCTGTAAGAATATTCTCTGTAACGCTCATTCCTGTTACTGGGTCAGCAGCATGAGCTCTCGCCACGATTGTGGCATTCGGAGCATACTGGGCAAGAGCATCTTCAATACCATCACCTCGTTCGATCAGTACTTCCATCTCATCAAATCGCAATACTGCAACCTCAGCTTCACCATCTAACATCTCATTGATCCACATTGCGGCACGACGTCCAGCTTCAAATCCAACATTATAATTGTCAACACCATACAACGCATGGGCACCAGGAGGCTCTGTTCCATATCCAATAACTGTGATTCCAGCATCTTTTGCCCGCTGAATTACGTCAACCAGAGCATTGTCATCTACCCCTCCTACAATAATGGCATCCACTCCAGCTTCTATTACATTTTCCATTTGAGACACCTGTATGGAAGCGTTGTTCTCAGCACCTAAGAGCATCAACTCTACTCCATACTCTTCCATGGCATATTCAATCATCGCCTCTCCAGTTGCCGCCCATACTGGATTAGCAAGGTCATAGAACAATGCAGCAATTACAATTCCATCCGCATCTCCATCATCTCCACAAGCTGTCATTAAGCTTGATAAGAGCAAAACACTTAGAAGCACACACAATAGTCTTTTCAATTTCATTTTTTTTCCTCCTCTTTGTGGTCGAGTACCATCAAAAAAATCTTTCGACACTACTCTTGGTTTAGTTTTTTTTTACTTTTTTACTTTTTTTTCCAATTTTTATTATTATAACAACACTATTTAACGCTAACAATGCACTAAATTTAATTAATGGTGCACAAATTTATTCAAATATCTTTAAGGTGTTGACTGTACAAGTACAGCAACTGTTCATAAGAGTCTTGACCACTATGAAGAACATGCTCCGCCCTTCCTTGGTTAACTACAATAATCCGATCGCAAACTGCAAACAACTCTTTGTCATCTGAAGAAATAATCAAAGCGGCATGTCCTCTTTCTTTAATGCTCAGAATGTCTTTGTAGAGCAGTGGCTTTGCCGTGACATCAATCAATCTTGTGGGGTCAGACAGAACAATCAAATCGGGATCTGTGGATAGCCCTTGACAAAAAGATATTTTCCATCTCAAAATACGGCTCTGCCTTAACTGATACTCTGAAATAAAAAACCCTTGACTACTTACAATATATTGACTGATCAATTCCCTTGCTTTGTATTTTAACTCAGCATGATTTACAATGCCACTACGTCGACTATTCAGCTTTAATGCTGGTAACATAATATTTTCTTCCACGGTTAGACTTGGAACCGTAGTGGCTTTTTCATGATGAAAGAAGGAAATCCCCGCTCGAATCGCCTCCTTTATAGAGGACAATTGAATGGGTTGTCCCTTGAAACAGATTGAACCAGAATCTGGCACTCCATCTCCTTGAAGTAAATCTCTAATTGCTGTTCCTGAATGTTTCCCCACATTTAATATACCCAGAATTTCCCCTTGATAAATCTCAAAAGACAGCTTTTTCAGAACCCCTTTATAACAAACCTCCTTCATTTCTAGTAAAGTCGTTGTCTGATTCCAGGTCTCTGTTTTCATTAAACGAAAGTTACTTCCTTTTGAAGGTTTGGTGCCAAGCATCAATGAGATGATAAAATTATCGTCCATATCCTCTTCTCTTAAAACCGCAACTGTTTTGCCTTCTCGCATAACAAAAAGTCGATGACAATATTGTTTAAGGTGACGTATGCTGTTATCAATGAGAATAATACCAATGTTCAACAAGCATAGTCTTTGAAAAATCGGTTTCATTTCTTCTAGAGCAGTTGCAGAAAAACTCGTAATGATATCATCCAGAATAAGAATTTTCGCTTCGTAATAAACTGCTCTAGCCATTTCAACCAGTATTTTATCCTTCAAAGAAAGATAGGATATTTTCTCGTTAATGCTCACAGTAATCCCCAGCAAATCCAACATCTCTCTACATTTTGTTTTAGAAAGTTTTTTATCAATAAAGTGATAACCACTCTTTGTGCCGACTAGAAAGTTTTCCCAAATGGTAACATCAGAAATCAAAGAAGAGTTTATGGAAAAATAGTAAACTCCAGCTTTTCGTCCAGCCTCAATGGAATCAATATGCATTCTCTCTTCCGAAAGATAAATCGAACCTGACGTGATGGGATAAGAACCACAAATACCACCCACTAAAGTGGTTTTTCCCGCATTATTCATTCCTACAATGCCAATCACTTCTCCCTCAAACAAGTTCAACCTGGCTTGGTTGAGAATCCTTTGAGAAGAAATCGTGGTAATGATATGTTCCATTCTCAATAACTCCCTATTCATAATAAACCTCCCAGTGGATGTTCCGCTACAGAAATTGCCGGAAGCACCAACTCTGTAACCGTGTACAGATTTGGTGTACTGGAGATGTAAATCCCATATTGATCTCCAAACTTAAGCTTTAACTGCTTGTTGATACTTAGAAGAGCAATGCCTTGGTGATAGCGCATGGTCTCCTTCTGTATAGGTGAGTGATAGTTTTGTAATCTTTCATTGAGGTAATTCAATTTATCTTCTTCAATTCCAACCCCATCATCTGTAATGGTTAAAACAAGTCGCTTTTCTGTCACATACCCCCCTATGGTTATCTTCCCCTTTCCTAGTTTCTTTTCTAATCCATGCATAATTGCATTTTCTACAATGGGTTGCAGGGTCATATTTGGTACTTGATATTGGTCTAAAAGCTTTTCCGGGATAGTGTATTCGTAAGTAAATCGCTTGTTAAAACGAAAGTCTTGGATGGTCAGATAATGATTCACATTCTCCAGCTCTTCCCGCAAAGATAACATCTGCCCCTCTTTTGCGACAATATTGCGAAAAAGTCTTGAAAGTGCTTCTGTCATTGTTGAAATCTCTTTCACGTCGTGAGTTAGAGCCAGTCCCCTGATAGAATCTAATGTATTATACAAAAAGTGAGGATTAATCTGAGTCTGGAGAGCGTACAGTTCAGCACTTTGAATCCGATCTTTAGCCAGTATCTTTTGTATTTCTATTTCCTTTTGAATCTGTAGCATATCCAAAAAGTTCTGCTCCAAAGAAGTTTTTTCAGAACCAAGCTCTGATTTCCTAACCAAATCCAAATCAAACACCTTCATATGCTCATTCACTATTTTTTCTAGATAAATAAAAGGAGCGATAACATAAAAATAGTTCATCACTCCTAAAATAATTACAACAAAAATCAATAACAAAAAGCTATATAATGAAGTTTGTATCACTCCTTTCACGAGAAAGGCAGTAACAACTGGTAACATCATATTCACTGCTAACACAATCATTAGACTCTTGCTTTTCAGTTTTCCTTTAAAGCGAGTTTGAGAAGTTCTATTCAAAACTCTCACCTTCCTTTCTAAGCTGCGTTTCGCTTACGGTATTCAGTTGGAGTAATGCCAAATACTTTTTTAAATAATTTCGAAAAATACTTGGAGTTAGGAAAACCACACATGGTTGCAACTTCATTAATGTTGTATTTTATCTGCTTCAATAGCTTCTTTGATGCCTCTAACCGATGTTGATTCAGGTAATCCGAAAAATTTGTTCCCACCTCTCGCTTGAATAAAACACTAAAATAAACAGGGCTTAAGTTTACCAATTCTGCCATCGAGGACATGGAAATATTTTTTTGGTAATTTTCGGCAATGTAATTTTTCACAACTTTTATAGCAGGATTCAGATTAGGGTTTTCTTCACTTATATATTCAGCAAGATAATAATTCATGTATTTGATGAAAGTTTCTGCCAGAGCTCCTTCGGTATGAACCCAATACCCATACCTAGCAAACTCTTCCCCCATTTCTGAAAAAGAATTCCTATAAAAATCTAACTGTACAAGATAGTCATAAAAAGACTTCAGCAAAACTGTAACCATCTTGTTATAAATCAAGTTGTCCTGATATTTAAGTTTCTGGGCTTCGGAAAAAATACTCAAAAGCTGAATTTTAATATTTTCTATTTGAAAGCTTTGAATGGCTTCAATCCATTTATTTTGTACGGTTTCAGACAGAATATTTTGAATAACTTTCGGCTCTTCTTTTAAGTCTTCGAATGAGATGATTCGTCCAGTGCCTAGTGCAATTCTTGCTTGGATGGAATATTTAGCTTCTTGTAAACTGAAAAGAGCTTCTAGCAAACTATCTTTCAAACCACCTATTCCAACCGTTAAAAAAACCTCCTTATATTCTTTTAATATCTCTTCGACGCCATCATAATAGGTCTCTATGGTTGCTCTCATTTCCTTTTCATTTCCTTTGGAGCAGTTAACAATCCCATAAATAGAATCTGGAGCCTGATAAATAAGGAGCCGAAAAGGTGAATCCTCCGCGAATTGGCTAAGCCCAGTTTTCATCTCACCTAAAACCATTTCAATAAAGTTACTGTCTAGATTTGTATGGGAAAAGTCTGGTTTCACCACCACAGCTTGATAATAGCCTTTTTTCAAGTCAACAAAATATATTTGGTTAAGCTCATCCTCAATTAAATCTTTTTCTAAAAACTGACCTGTAAAAAAAGACTCTAGAAAATAATTTTGAATTTGATCTTGTCGATTATTGAGTTCGGTATACAAAGCCATTTTAAAATTTTCACTTTGTTGCTCTAATTCTAGTTTCTTTTTTAGCTTTACAAGAATAGCTTCTAATTCATTCTTACAAATGGGTTTTGTCAAATAGTCTTCAAT
>JGI20163J26743_11538113_pt1 | contig 13797 bp, 11 predicted proteins | sample TergutCu122P1_FD_26743 | JGI IMG/M metagenome (IMG submission 26743) | reverse complement strand
TCTGTTCTGTTCTGTTCTGTTCTGTTCTGTTCTGTTCTGTTCTGTTCTGTTCTGTTCTGTTCTGTTCTGTTCTGTTCTGTTCTGTTCTGTTCTGTTCTGTTTTGTTCTGTTCTGTTCTGTTCTGTTCTGTTCTGTTCTGTTCTCCCGAATATTGTCTGGAATGAAAATACATCTATTCTTAAATCTTCGGGATACGCCTCCGGCTATGTTCTGGCATGGTCTTATATGTTCAATTCTGTTCACGGTTTTGCCTCTGTCTTTTTAGATTATATAACATTATACACTATTTTTTAGGAAAAAAGAAAGTTTTTTTCATTTTTTTAAACGATTTTTCCACTTTTTTTTGTTTTACGGCAGGCTCCTTTATGCAAAAGATAAAATATCGCAACATGCTTAGGGAATTACTGATTAAGAACCTACCATTTTAAAAAAATAATAGTAGGTTCTTAATTTGACTCTAATCAGCGATTTCTTAGTATGCTATCGCCTAATCCTGTGATTCTCAAAATTAAACAAACTGCGCGGGCTGCCGGAGAACCTATCAGTTTATTTACCGACGAAGCGAGTGTCGCAACCTTTTATTATCTTGAAGATGTTCTCTTAAAATGATAGTTTTAAGAATCAGGGCTTTTTCGCTTGAAAAATAACTATTATGGAATATTTTGTTATTCAGTTGCTTACTGGAAAGGAAGAATCTTTTCTTAAATATGCTAAAAACTCTTTGTCCGAAGAAAATATACGTTTTTTCTGGCTGCGAAGGGAGCTTTTTATAAAAAAACTGGGGAAAATGAAGAAATCGGTGTCGTCAATTTTCCCGGGTTATATTTTTATTGAATCTGAAGATATTTCTTATGATTTTTATAAAAAGATAAGGCGGTTTCCTGGGTTTTGCAGGTTTTTGAGGAATAATGATGATATAAGAGCGCTTCCGCACGATGACAAGAGGCTTGTTTATCAATTATCTTCAAATGGAGAGATTGCGGGGATTTCAAGGGTCTATTTTAATGAGGATGACAGGATTCGGGTGATTAGCGGGCCTATGAAGGGACTTGAAGGTGAGATTGCTAAAGTGGATAAGAGGAAGAAACGGGCAAAAATCAGGTTAAAATTGTATGAGAACTCTTTTTTAATTGATTTTGGGTTTGAGTTGATTGAGCATTTTGAGGAATAGGCGTAGATGAAAAACAGAATTGTTATTATTGGGGCCGGTGAGGCGGGAAAATCTCTTGCGGCGGAGATTCGGAAAAAGGGTATCGCGGGAGAGATTGTCTGTTTTGTTGATGATAATAGGGAGAAAATTGGGGTTGAAATTGATGGTGTTTTAACTGAGGGACCTATTTCGGATATTCAGCGGATTCAAAAAAAGTATAAGGCAGATGAGGCGCTTATTGCGATCCCGAGTGCTCAGCGGAAGAGGATTAAGGAGATTTATGATATTCTGCAAAAGGGAAAGTTTAAGCGGATTTTGATTCTTCCTGGGATTTCGCAGATTATTGACGGGAGCGCGCATTTGATTCAGGCGCGGGAGATTTCTACGCTTGACCTTCTTGGCAGGAATCCTGTTGTTATTCCTTTGAAGAAGACACTTCAATATCTCAGGGATAAGCGGGTTTTGATTACGGGCGCGGGCGGGAGTATCGGCAGTGAGCTTGCGCGGCAGCTTCTTTCGGCGAGCGCTTCGAGGCTCTACCTTTTTGATCATGGCGAAAATAGTATTTACGAAATCGAGAAGGAGCTAACGCTTCTCCAGCGGGAGGGTGTTGGGGAAAAGGCTACGATTATTCCTATTATCGGGGAAATCCAGGACAGGGATTTTATTTCTTTTATTTTGAAGCGGGTGAATGCTGATGTTATTTTTAATTGCGCGGCCTATAAACATGTTCCAATGATGGAAGTTAATCCTGTGCAGGCTGTGCAGAATAATGTTTTTGGAACGAAAAATCTTGTGGATGCTGCGATTGAGGCCGGGGTAAAGAAGTTTATTCATATCTCTACGGATAAGGCTGTGGAGCCTATTGGGGTTTATGGGGCGACTAAGCTTATTTGCGAGGATATTGTTCTTAATAGTAATGGTCTTTGCGGTGAAGGCATGGGTTGCGATGGTGGCACGAAGTCGAAAACAGATTTTATGATTGTGCGGTTTGGGAATGTTCTTGGGTCTCAGGGAAGTATTTTGCCTTTGTTTAAAGACCAGATTTTGTGCAGGGGGCATGTAACTATTACTCATCCGCAGATTATGCGGTTTTTTATGACTATTCCGGAGGCTGTTTCGCTTGTTTTAAAAACTGCAGGTTTTGGGAAGCCTGGCAGTTTGTATATTCTTGATATGGGAGAGCCTCTTTTGATTAAGGATATTGCGGAACAGATAATAAAATTTTACGGGCTTGAGCCGGATATTGATGTTCCGATAATTTATACAGGCATAAGGCCTGGTGAAAAGTTTATGGAGAAACTTTGGCGGGATGATGAAAAAATTGAGAATACGGAAGTGCAGCGGGTTAATATTCTTATTGACAGAAAGGGACTTGGGGAGAAGCTTGATAAGCTTCTTTCGGAACTGCGGCCTATTTGCTATTTTGATTCGCGGCGGGCTAATAAATACAGAAACAGGCATTTGCTTAGAAAAATCTTAAAAAAATATATTCCTACTATAGAAAGGCCGGAAAATGAACCAGAATATTAATGATAAAGGTTGCGATAGCAATCCTTTTATCCCATTTGCCATTCCCTCCATAGGGAAAGAAGAAGAGGACGCTGTTGTAAAGGTTATAAGAAGTAACTGGCTTACTACGGGTAAAGTTACTGAAACTTTTGAAAATGAGTTTGCAAAGAAGATTGGCTCTAAACATGCAATAGCTGTTAATTCTGCAACGGCGGGGCTTCATCTTACGCTTGATTCCTATAATCTTAAAAAAGAGAGTTTTGTTATTACTCCGACTTATACTTTTACAGCAACGGCGGAAGTAACCCGCTATTTAAACTTGCACCCTCTTTTTGTTGATATAACTGAAGAAGATTACAACATAGATCCTCTCTTGATTGAGAAAGCTATTAAAGATAACAAAAATGTTTCTGCGATAATTCCTGTGCATATTTCGGGGCATTTGTGCAAAATGAAGGAGATAATGGATATTGCGGGAAAAAAGGGGATTCCTGTTTTTGAAGATGCTGCTCATGCTTTTCCGGTTAGCGAAGCACCTTCAGGCAGCGAAGCATTTGGCGGTGGTGCGGCATTCCTGAGGGGGAGCAATGGGGCTGGCAGAGCATCCGCAGGGAAATTTGCCGGCACATTCGGGGATGCTGGTGTCTTTTCGTTCTATGCAACAAAAACCATAACAACAGGCGAAGGCGGAATGATTGTTACAGATAACGATACAATTGCCAGGCACATGAAAATGATGAGGCTTCATGGAATTGACAGCGATATCTGGGACAGATACAAAGCAAAAGACAAAAAGTGGTACTACGAAGTTAAAGCTCCGGGGTTTAAGTATAATTTAACGGATATTGCAAGCGCTATTGGTATTGAGCAGTTAAAAAAAGCAGATGTGTTTAAGCTAAAGCGCACCAGAATTGCGGAATTATACTCGGCAGCTTTTCGCGAGTATGATTTTTTGACGCTGCCGCCTGCTTCCGAGAGTCACTGCTGGCACCTCTATATCATCAGGGTAAATAACGCTAAACTTAAAATAAGCAGGGATGAGTTTATTCAAAAGCTGCTTGACAAGGGAATCGGCGTATCTGTTCATTTTATTCCGCTGCATATTATGCCATATTATAAAAATTGTTATGGCTTTAAGCCCGAAGATTTTCCGAGATCAATGGAAAAATATTTAACATCCATAAGTCTTCCGATATATCCGTCTCTTGATGATGAAAAAGTTCAATATATAATAGACAGTGTTATAAAAATAGGTTCCGGCAACTATGCCGGGCAGGTGTAGTTACCTAAAGTAAGGGGGCGCAGTTGGCTACAAAAAAAAATCAACTTTTTCTAAATGATTATTATCTTCCCAATATGCTTAATGCCCGAACATTCAGATCAGAAACAACCAGGGGAATAATAAAATCCGCAAAACTCCCCCATACAATCGAAAAAAACTTTACTATAATATCATCTAACGACATTACGGGAAAAAAGGAAATAAACTATTTTAATAATCAGATTCCAATTCTTGCAGACAAGACGCTAAATTATGAAGGCGAGCCTATTTATATTATAACTTATGCAGATGAAGACTCATATAAATATGCTGCAGATGAAATATTTCTTGATATAGAAGAAGAAACGCCTTTTTCGTTTGATGTAGAAAGTGCTTTTGGTAATGAAATACCTGAAGAACAGATTGTTTTTAAAAAAACTTATTCTCTTTTGGATGACCGTGAAAGCAAAATAGACTTTGCGCAACTTGATGAAAGCAGATTCCCGGAGGCTGGCGATGATCTTTTGCTTCAGGTTGATAATTTTTATGTTAATCAATATCACTCAAGGTATTGCGAACCGCACGGGGCAGTAGCGCAGCCGGAAAAGGGCGGAAATATAACGATTTACACGGTTACGCAATGGCCTGCTCATGTACAAAAAAGCGTGGCCGAAGCGCTTGGGATAAATCAAAAAAATGTTAAAGTAATTATTACTGCAGTAAGCTCCCCGCTTGAAGGGAGAATATGGTACCCATCTCTTATATCGTGTCAGGCAGCAATAGCTGCCTGGAAAACAGGCAAACCTGTAAAATTATTATTGTCAAGAGAAGAAACTCACAATTACACACCTGCTCAATTTCCATTTCGAGTAACTCTAAAATCAGCTATATCCAGGATAGGGAAATTGAAAAAAATGGAGATCAATCTGGAAATCGATGCGGGGGCATATCCGGTAATTATGGACGAGTTATATGAAAAATCTTTTTTTTCTGCAACAGGTTTTCTTGGCTGTTCGGATGTATCCATGAATCTTTCTGTAATAAAAACAAGTAAACCTCCCATGTCATTTATTTCAAGTTTTAATTTTTCGCAGCTTAATATTTCTTTGGAAAAACATATCTCCAATATGACCAGAAAATTGGGATTAAGCCCTGCAGAGTGGAGAAAAAAAAGTGTTTTAGGAGAAAATGTAAATATAAATAAGTATTGGGATGTTCAGGAAGATCTCAAAAAGACCGTAGCGTCCAACATGGAAAGTGTTCTTTCAGTTATTAATTCTGTTTCTGCGTTATCTGATTTTGAAAGAAAATATGCCTCTTTTGAGCTTATGAGAACAAACAGAAAAAACAACAGAAGCATCAAGTTCTCAGGGATTGGGTTTTCGTTGAATTTTTTTAACAATACAATTCTTAAATCAATGGAAAAAGAAAAATTAACAGTAAAAATGACGCTTGATAATTCTTCAAATTTAAATATTTCTACGCTTACTGTTCCGGATGGCAATCATAATTACGATATATGGAGAAAATATTTGGGAGAGCTTTTAGGAATTTCTTCGGAAAAGATATATGTGCTCCCCCACAGGACAGACCTTGCGCCGCCATCTGCTTCTTATGTTTTTTCAAAAGGGCTTGGCGGGTTTAGCGAATTGTTAAAAAAGGCTTCCGTCAATATGCAGCAAAAAAGATTAAAAAGCTCTCTGCCTATAGAAGCTACAACTTCGCTTTCGCTAAATACTATTAATAAAAGCGATCTTTCCTGGGGAGCTGCTGTAGTTGAACTTTCTATAGATAGTTTTACATATGAAATTGAAACAAAAGGAATCTGGTGCTGTTTTGACTGCGGACATATTTTAAATAAAGACAGTATAGATAAAAGTGTATATTCCGGAATTATTGACAGCTTTAACTGGATATACGGAGCAGAGCGTTTTTCTTCCGACAAAATAAGGTACTTGCATAACGATAGCACCTGGCACTTTGTAAATATACCAATATTTACAGAATATAATAACGTAACAAAAAAAAATAAGTCATTTGATATAGGGGACTTACCTCTTTCTTTGATTCCTGGAGCTTACTATAATGCGCTTATACAGGCTTTAGGCAAAGATATAAATAATATTCCAATAACTATTGATAAAATTGATGCTATTCTTAATGCTGGCAGGTAAAAATGATTATAAAATTTGTATTAAATGGTATTGAAGAAACTGTAGATATCAACCCGCTTACCCGTCTTTCAACAATGCTCCGGGAAAAATTTGGGCTCTTATTAACAAAGGAGAGCTGTTTAAATGGAGAATGCGGAGCATGTACTGTATTACTCGATGGCGTGCCTGTTCCTTCCTGCCTTGTTCTTGCGTTTACTGTAAAAAATAAAGAAGTAATTACGCTTGAAAGTTTTGAAAAAACGGAAGAGTGTGATATTATAAAAAAATCGCTTAAAAGTACGGGATGTTACCTTTGCGGGTATTGCAAACAGGGAAGATTATTGGTTATCCACCACCTTATAGAGAAACACAAAGAATTAAGTGATACAGATATTTTTAAAGCGCTTTCGGGCAATATGTGCGAATGTATAGATATTAAATCCATAAAAAAGGGCGTAAAACTCGCACATCTTACCATAAGAAGAAAACAGAAAGCAGGGAAATATTAAATGTCAACAATATTTGAACCAAAAACAATAACTTCTCTTTTGAATTTAATGGAAAAATATCCGGACTCCTTAATGTATTCCAGCGGTCTTGAGCATATTCTCAGATGCAGAGAAAAAACTGTTTCAATTGATAAAAGTATTATCTACATAGGAAGAATTGAAGACTTAAAAAAAATGAACCGCACAGAAAGATATATCGAAATAGGAGCAGCAACCAGAATTGATACCATTATCGATAAAGGAAAAAACATAATTCCGCCAATATTGCTCAAAGCAATGAAAAATATTACTCCTCCAAATTTTAAAAACCTGTTAACAATTGGCGGCATAATTTGTACAAGAAATCAAAGAACCGGGATTTTTTCTGTACTTTCCATACTTGATGCACAGCTTGAAATAAGATCAAAAAGTTCCACAAAATGGATTAGCATAAACAATTTATTTTCCGGCAATGAAATAAGTCTTGCATCCGGCGAAATTATTACAAAAATAAAACTGCATTTTATGGATTACGACATCAGTATACACAGAGAAATTGACAATGACTTTTTAAGCGAAGGACCTATTACTTTTTCGGCAGTAATGGGGCTTGCAAAAGAAAATATAAATTTCGTAAAATTCATATTTAGCACTTCCGATACTTTTATTATCCGAAATAAAAAAATAGAATCTGATCTAAAAGGTCAGAATATCCCGGTAAACGATAAGCTTGCAGCAACAATAATTTCACAATTTTCCGATCATCTAGATAAAAAACATAGCTCTATTAAAACTCACAGAAAAAATATAATTATAAATACCCTTAAATGGTTTATGAAAGAGTCATATTACGATTATTAAATCCTTCACCTGACTTTGTTTTGCTTGCGGCTGGGATGCTTACTATGGCCTCTCGGCTTTAATCCGCGCACGCTCATCCGCCGAAGAAGTGAGGGGTGCGGGCATGCTTGCATGCACATGACCGAACGATGCGGTGGACAAAGGGGCTATGCCCCTTATGTCTCGCTTCGCTCGAAATCGCTTGCGCGTCTTTCGCCTGCGGCCATCCATGACTGTCACCCTCTTGCAGCCACGTTTCGCATCCCAGTCTCCAGCCACCTACGCCATTTTCGTTACTACATTAGCGAATAAACATCAGCGATAATTGCGGAACAAATGTTATAATTATTACAGCAAGAAGCATAATAAAAAAGAAAGGCACTATTGATAAATATATCTTCTCAAGCGGCTGTTCAAATCTGTAGGATGCCAAAAATATATTAAGCCCCACCGGCGGAGTAATATATCCAAGTTCAAGGTTCGCAAGGAATATAATTGCAAGATGCACAGGATCTATGCCATAAACTTCCGCTAACGGAATAAGAAGCGGCACTATAACAAGAATTGCCGAGAAAATATCCATAAAGCAGCCTATAATTAGAAGCGCTATATTAAGCAGAATAAGAAAAACAATTTTTGATGTTATACGTGCAGATACCCATTCGCTAAATCGCTGCGGGATCATCTCGTCTACCATATAAAAAGAAAGCGCCTTGGACATTCCAAGTATAATTAATATACCGCCTATAACAGGTACGCTCTTTTTTACAACAGCAATAAGTCCCTTAAAATCTAGATCTCTGTGTATAAAAACTTCTACAATAAGAATATAGGTTACAGCAATTGCTGCTGTCTCGGTAATTGTTGCCCAGCCCGAAAAGTAACTTATTATAATAATAAAAGGAAGGAGAAGTTCCCAAAAACATTCTTTCACGCCCTTAATAAGTTTCAAAAAATTTATTTTCTCGCATGGTATTTTGTGTTTTCTGGTATACACTATTCCCAGTGTTGATACTGACAAAACAATAAGAATTCCTGGAAGAATACCTGCAATAAATAGTTGTCTTATATCAAGGTTTGCAGTAATTGCATACAATATTATTGGCAGGCTTGGTGGAAAGAGCAAGCCAATACTGCCTGAAGATGTTAAAATACCTGTTCTGAATTTTTGATCTACTCCGTAGTTTTGCAGAATTATATACATAAGCCCGCCTACAGCAAGTATTGTAACGCCGGAAGCGCCTGTAAATGTTGTAAAAAAAGCAGAAATAAGAACTGCGGCTATTATTATTCCCCCGGGGAACCAGCCAAAACTTTCCTTGAAAAAATTAACAAGCCTTTTTCCTGCCTTGCTTTCGGACAATATAAATCCAGTAATGGTAAACAACGGTATAGCGGGAATCATATTGCCTGTAATGGCAACATACATTTCATTCATAATTATTTCTGTGTAGCCGCCCCATGCAGAAAAAAGTATATATGCAATACCCCCAAGAACAATAAAAATAGGAGCGCCAAGCACACCTGCTAAAACAAGTAAAAAAATTACAATTGCTTTTGTGGCTTGTACCAAAGCAATTGAACCATCCGTCAGGCTGTTAACAAAACCGGGTAAATTATATACGTTATTGGCAAATGAAGGTATGCAAAAAAACAGCCCCACCAATATCAGGGCTATTAAATAACCGGCTTTTTTCGAAGAAGAGGGGGCTTTTTTAAATATCTTAATAATCTCATTTATAGCCATCCCAAGAAAACAGACAGGCATTATAGCTACTAAAAATCTGGTGCTCAAATAACCTATTCTTTCATTTGCTCCAAACGCAATAAAAATAAAATATATAGATGTTATAAAAAATGCAAGTAAAAGTGAAATTTCAATTATCTTGCAGAATGAAGTGGTTGCTCTCTGAAACCTCTCGGGGATATACTTTCTTCCCGCTTCTATTGCCAGATGTTTTCCGTTAAGTGTTGCAATATAGCTGCCCAAAAAAGCAATCCACAAAACTATATGCCTCATAAGCGCATGAGAAGCAGTTATTCCTGTTTGAAATAAGATTCTTATAATTACTTCCAATACAGGAATGGCGGAAAGTAATATAACTAAGCTGGTTATAGTTATATTTATACAGTATTCGAATTTGCTTTTTTTATCTGCTTCTTCTAAATTCATCTATATATCTTCTGACTTCTGCCTGAATTTGCGGGGAAAATGTTTGCTGCTTATAAGGTCCGACGCTCTCTCCTATAACTTGTTCCCATTCTGCAAGAGCAGACTGCGTTACCGGAACAACAGTAAAGCCTTGCCGTCTCATTACTTCGATTCCTGCGTTTTCAGCTTCTATCATTCTGGGATAAAATTCTCTAAAAATCTCGGCTGTTCTCTGCAAAATCATGGGTCTATAGCGCTCGTCTATTCTCCGCCATGCCCTTTCGTCCATTACAAGAAGACAATATACCGGACTTATAGGCATATCAAGCATAAAAGGAATATGCCGTGTAATGCCCATTGCACTTACTGCGTATGGAGTCAAAAATGTGGCATCAACCATATTGTTCTGCAGCCCGAGCCCTATATCAATAAAATTCAAAGGTATAACTCTAAAACCGCTTCTCTGCATTACCTGAATTGCTGATTGATCAACTCTGTCTACAGCAAGCCTTATTCGCCTAAGATCATCCGGATAAAGAACTTTTGTTCTGCTAAACCATCTTACCCAGCCTGTGTTTGTCCAGCCAAGAGCAACAAAGCCATTTCTCCTGAGCTCTCTCTCAAATGATGGTCTAATTCTTTCAAAAACAAAATCAAACTCTTCATCATCTTTTATGAGCATTGGAATACTAAGCACAAAAAGATCATCAGATATATTTTTCATGCCATACGGAGTAAAAGCAGCAGCATGTAATCTTCCAAGTCTCATTTGCCTTAATATATTTTCTTCATCGCCCATTGTGCCGCCGGCATGAATTATTACATTAATTCTTCCATTAGATATTCTTGTCCATTCTGCTGCTACCTCTTTAAGCGCTCTTTCCCATATGGAGCCGGCAGGAGCAACTGTGCCTATTCTTATTGTTTGCGCAAAAACAGTTGTTGTTGACATAAAAATAAGAAGCAGTAAAAAAAGCTTTTTCATATAATCACCTAATATTTTTTGCATTATTCGTTATCCAAAAGATAATCATCAATTAGAAAAAAATTTTCTATATTATTCAAAAGCCATATAGCTCTTTGTCTGTTTATTGTATTTTCCAGTCTGTTTAGGGGATATTGATTTACATCAAAAGATATGGCTTTTTGAAGCGCTTCCCTGAATTCAATCAGACCTTTGCCTGTCTGATCTCTGGTAGCTACAGTTGTGGCAAAGGCAATATGCGGCGATATTCTCCTTCCTGCTGATAATTCAAGCGCTCTTTTATAGTGATATCTGGCTTTTTCTAAACTGCCGCCCATGCTCTCGGGCATTGATGCGTAAAACATTATAAAATACTCGTGCAATGCACCATCGCCAAAATCAGGATCAAGTTCATAAGCAATAGACATTATTCTTATTGCAGTGTCTCTATAAATAGCAAGTGCTGGGTTTGTTATATCAATAGTTATCGCGCTCATTAACCCTGCGCCAAGCCAGTAAAGAGTCCCGGCATCTTCTTTTCTAAATCTATGTTCAACGGAATTTACGTCAGAAAAATCTATATTAATTCTATATTTGATTTCAAGAGATTCTCTTAAGTAATTGGCTCCCCTCATGTAGAGATTTCTTGCTCTGTTGCGCATTTCTGCCTGTTTTCTCCAATCTCTGTGCCCAAGTTTATCCGCAGGGATATGAACAAAAAGATTGGAATAAATAATAAAAAGTTGACCTGCTGTTGCTTTTAACTCATGATTCCTTGGATCATTTTCAATCAAAATCTCAAAAAGTTTTAATACAAAGGGAAAAGAATCTTTTACCAGTTGAGGGTCATCATCTCTTGAAAATACAGCCATTCCTGCTTCTCCCAATGAATTGGAGAGAGCTCTTGTTGCCATTCTATTTATGGAACAAGAAGAAAATGAAGTTATTATAAAAACAATTATAAATATAACCCATATTTTTTTAAAATAATTCATAAAAATCCTTTTCACAACCTGCTGCGCAATACCTCACCCCGGCATTCTTTTGAAGAACCAAAATTACTATTTATTATTACATAGTTTTATCATTTTTGTTAGAAGAGAGTCAAAAAGATTTGCAAATTTTTGTAAATCTTTTTGATTGTAATTTGTTTCTCTGTCAGTTTCCAATCCGGATTCTCTTATTGCATACATTATATTGCGTATAGAAAGTCTTTCTTTTATATTCTCCGGAGTATATTGTGTTCCTCTGTCATTAATAACATTTATATTTTTGCTTACGAGTTTTTCTGCAAGAGGAATATCCCTTGTTATAACAATATCGTTTTTTTCGGTATTATTAAATATATAATTGTCTGCTGCATCGAGGTCATTTTCTACTATTATATTTTTAACAATTTCTGAATTTTTATGAGGGATTTTCTTATTTGCAACCAATATAAGAGCTGTCTTTGTTCTTTCTGCAGCTTTTAAGACAACTTCCCTAACCTTTACAGGACAGGAATCTGCATCAATCCATATTTTCATATATTAACCGATGCCGCATATAATTTTCCATCGCCGGTTATGATGTATGGAAATGCACATGCAGGAATAATAAAGGAATCGCCATTTATAAAATCATATGAGCTATTTTTCCAGGGGAATATTACTTTGCATCCATTGCCAATATAAAAAAAGAATTCAAAATTTTTGGTTGATTTATTATAGATGTATTTGCTTTTATCTAATGAAATAACAGAAAAAACAAATTCTCCGGCGTCAGTAATATATTTTTTTACATTTTTTTTTGCCTTTGGTTTAATAATTCCTTTATCTAAAGAAGATTTCTTGAAAACACCAATTTTAAAAAGACCTTTTTTGTCAACATATTTTGTTGTTAGCCCGCATCTAAGCACATTATCGGAGTTCGCCATAATTTCAAATCCTGTGCCTGAAATATATGAATGAAGTTCTCCGGAAGGTAAAAAAAGCGCATTATGCGGTTTAACTTTTAAAGTATTCATAAAAAGCGGGGCAAGAACTCCTGGATCATACCCATAAACAGAGTAAAATTTATTTATTGTATCTGATATTATCCCATGCTTTTTTTTACAAATATTAAGTGCCTGATTTATAATTTTCTGTATGTTGTTTTTATCTATGGATAAAAGGTATTTAAAAAGCTTTTTAGTTCTCTTACCCCCGGGAGACACAGAAGCAGTTTGCTTTTTTATTTTTTCCCCTGCGCTTTCAAGAAACAGCGGAGAAAATTTCGATAAATTCGAACATATCTCTTTATAGTCTCTAAAACCTTTCATAAGATAAAAATCTGTTAAAGTATATATAAGTTCTGGTTTATGATTTTTATCCTTATAAGTCCTGTTATGAGCAGAAATATCAATCTTCTTTTTTTCTTCTTTGTCAAAGCCTTTTTCTGCTTCTTTCTTTGGTGGGTGGGCTTGTATTGAGAGGGGTTTATCTGCTGCAAGTATTTTGAACAAAAAAGGAAGTTCGCCATTGTATTTTTTGCTTACAGCTTTTCCCAATATTGCATAACTGTCTGTTTTTATAAATTCCGATAGTTTTATTTTCCTGTCATCAGAAACAGAGACCAGACCATCGCCATTTTCATGGCTGCCCATCCAAAGCTCTGCCAGAGGGGTTTTTTTTAGATCTTTTCTTTTTATAATATTTTGTATGCTGGAAAAAGACCCCCAGTCATAATTTTTTAAAACCGGAGTAAAATTATATGCCTTAATCAGATCTGTGTTAATGTAACTATTTGCTGACACTTTTATTAACCCAAAATAAAAGGTATTACGTGCAAAGCACGCGCAAAGCGACTGCCAGGCAGCTTGCCCGCGGTTCTCGCTTCGTCGGTAAATAAAACAACTCCTTAGCATATAAGGAGTTGTTTTTGGGTAGCGGCAGATTCGAACTGCCGGCCCCTTGCGTGTCGGGCAAGTACTCTAACCAACTGAGCTAGCCACCCAAAATAATATATTATGTGTTCACTTTATCGCTCGGTACATAAAGGACAAACCCTTTGTCTGCACCATTGCCCGCAACCCTCACTTTTGGCGTATGTGCAAAGCTCTGCAACAAAATGTTGCGTCTCTGGCACAACGACATTGATGTTATTATCCCGGACTTGTTACGAGGCGCGATCACGCAAAACGACCATCAGGCAGCTTGCCAGCAACCCTCACTACTTCGGTAAATATTAAAGACTTTTTAATACAGATGTAATTCTTTCAAGAACTTTTACACGATCAAGCGGTTTTACAATATAGTTT
>JGI20163J26743_11538121_pt1 | contig 13932 bp, 8 predicted proteins | sample TergutCu122P1_FD_26743 | JGI IMG/M metagenome (IMG submission 26743) | reverse complement strand
TCTGCTTTATTGGCGCAATTCAAGTCTTCATATTGGTGTATCTTTAAATCAAGTCCTTGAAGTTTGCAAATATGCCCTGCAGCTTTTGTGGCATCTGCAATAGCTTCTACAATTGTAGCAGGTCCCAAGTTAGCATCGCCAATGACATATACATTTTCAAGATTAGTCTCCAAAGTTTCTGGATTAGATTCTACATAGCCCCATTGATTAGTTTTAATGCCAACTTCTTCATAGAACTTTGTGTCAACCTTTTCTCCCACAGCAGCAACAACTGTATCTGCTTTTACTTCGACAAACTCACCTGTTGCTACAGGGCTACGTCTACCTGATTCATCACGGTCTCCAAGAACCATCTTCTCACAAGTTAACACCCCATCTTCAAGTTTAATGGGAGCTAATAACTCCAAGAAGTGGACTCCATCTTCTAATGCTTCATATAATTCATGCTCATCAGCAGGCATGTTGCCTTTATCACGACGGTAAACCACCGAAACATTTTTAACCTCATGTAGCCTCGTGGCTGCTCTAGCACAGTCCATAGCTGTGTTGCCACCTCCTACAACCACTATACTTTCTCCGTAAGGATTATCTTGTGGATTTTCATTGTAGGCCTTTAAAAACTCAAGAGCGTTTATACTACTACCAGACTCTAACTTTAATACACCAGGCTTCCAGGCTCCAATTGCATAGATAATGTGTTTGAAACCTTGCTCCCTTAGCTTCTGGATACCTGGAGCAACAGCCCCTGTCTTAAACTGAACTCCAACAGATTTTGCCAATTCAATATCATTATTAATATAATCACTTGGGATTCTAAAGCTTGGAATGATATTCTTAACAACTCCTCCCAAAGTGGTTTCCTTTTCAAATACTGTAACTAAAGCCCCTTCTCTGGCAAGTAAAAATGCCGCGGCAATACCTGCAGGGCCACCGCCTATAATGGCTGTCTTAGGAGCGTCTTTTTTATACTCAAACCATTTTACCGATTCTTTTTCCAAAGCCAAATAATCCTTAAAAGCAAAATTGGCAGCCTCTAACTTTGCGTTTCTTATATCGACAGAGGACTCGTAAAATCTGCGACTACATTTGGTTTTGCATGGATGGGCACAAAGAGTACCTGTAATAAAAGGTAGTGGATTTTTGTTTATTATAACCTTTAGAGCATCCAAGTATTTTTCTTCACCTACATACCTTAGGTATGCTGGAATATCCTGATTAATTGGACATCCTCCCTCTTCTTTACAAGGTGCAACAAAACAATCTATTAATGGTGATTTGTCTCCTATCTTTTTATTTTTATCTGGTTTAATGAATTTTTTGTACAAATCTTCTTTGTCTATATTTTCAATTAAAGTATTTAATTTATCCAAATGAATTTGAACTTTAGTTGGATACTCTAAACTTGCTAATATTTCAGAAAGCTGAATGTTCCTTTGGTAACCACCTGATTTTAGTAAAGTAGTGGCAACAGTAATAGGCCAAATTCCTGCTTCAAATATCTCCTTTATGTTATGAGCATCTGCCCCTCCCGAATAAGAAACTTGTAATTTTCCATCAAATGCATCTGACAACTTTTTGGCAACACTAATGCTAAGAGGAAATAGTGCACGTCCTGACATGTACATCTCTTCACCAGGTAGCTCTTCTTCTTTTATTTTAACAGGGAAAGTATTAGTAATCTTAACTCCAAAATCCAAGTTCTTTTGATTTGCCTTTTCCCCAAGTCTTTTAAGCATAGGAACAGCATCTTCAAATTGAAGGTCATTGTTAAAGTGATAATCATCAAATACCAGATAACCAAAGCCCAGTCTATCCATTGTTTCTCTAGCATACTCATATCCCAGCAAAGTAGGGTTACATTTAATAAATGTATTTAGTCCCTTTTCTTCTAGTAGATATGTGGCAATTCTTTCTATTTCTGCTGGGGGACAGCCATGTAAGGTTGAAAGTGTAATAGATTGGCTGACTTTACCAGAAATGGACTCTATATAATCCTTATCAATATTGCAAAATCTATCCACATATTTAATGGCAGCATCCTTACATTCTCTCCAAATTGGTTCTATAGAAGCATCTTGCATACCAGTTATATAATTATCTATTTTATCTGATTTGATTCCTTCTAAATCATAACCAACACTCATGTTAAAAATAAATCCATCAGGGCAACCTAAATCCAGCTCTTTACTAAGGATTTTCAGCAAGAACCACCCTTTCACATATTCCTCATAGGCTTTGGGAACTCGTAACTCAGTGGACCACTCCACATTATACCCTTCGTCCTTAGCCAAAATACAAGGTTTACTAACTGGCAGGTCCTCTCCATCCAGGGTTTGACAGGTTTTAAGCTCGAAAAATCTTGAGCCTGTTAAATATGAGGCAACTAAATTTTGAGTAAGTTGAGTATGAGGCCCTGCTGCTGGCCCTACCGGCACCTCCATATTTTCACCAAACAAATTCATTTTTTTATTGGGATCTGCCTTATAAAACTTCCTGATTCCAAAGATAGTACCTTCATATTCATACTCTTTTGTTATCCAATTAAACAAATCATCAATTGAAATAGGATGCATAATATCACTCATATTTTATCACCTTGCTCCTTCTATTTACCTTCCTACAATCTATCCCAGAAGTTCTGGGCCTGTGCTCTAGCATCAAATGAAACCTTTTGCTCATCAATACCTAATACTTCTTTGTTTCTCATCTTTATTTCCCCAGCAATAATGGTGTCTGTTACCATACTTCCATTAACTCCAAAAAGAATATGCCCATTTACATTTGAAGCGTCCATAGGTGTTGGTCCATAGTAGTTTACAACAATAATATCAGCTGCTGCCTCTGGCTCAATTACTCCTAGCTTCGTATCAAAGTAACGATTAGCCATTATTGGGTTGTTTTCAAATAGCATTTTCGGCATTTCTCCCCAAGCTACAGTAGGGTCTGCCAAATGGTGCTTGTGAATAATATTCCCGACTTTATATGACTCGGTCATATCACTAGTGTAGCCATCTGTCCCCATTCCCACCATAATATCAAAGTCATTCATCATCCGAATAACCGGCGGGCACCCAACAGCATTACCCATGTTAGATTCAGGATTATTAACTACCATTGTGTTAGTTTCCTTTAGTAGTTCCATTTCTCCAGGTCCAATATGGACACAGTGGGGAGTTATGGTCTTTTCTCCAAGAATACCCATATCAAACAAGCGATTTACAACAGGCTTGCCATATTTTTTCAATGAATCATGAACATCTGAAATTGCTTCTGCCGTATGAATATGAAACCCTACTCCCTTTGGAGTATTTTCTTTCATGAGCTCCAATGTATTATCAGATAAGGTAAAGGCAGCATGACCACCCATCATGGCCTTTTGCATATCATCGGTTCTTTGACTAGTTGCTTTAATAAAATCAGCATTTTCCTTTACTGAAGCTTTCATCTTATCTTCACCATTACGATCAGAAACCTCAAAGCATAAACAAGAGCGAACTCCAAACAAGTCCGCCACTTCAGATATCTTAAACAAGCTATTTTCAACTGCACCAAAACTTGCATGGTGATCAAAGATGGTTGTAACTCCAGCTTTTACACAGTCAAGATAAGTCACCATTGAACTATGATAACAGTCATCTAGATTTAGAGTATTATCAATTTTCCACCACATGCCTTCTAATATATCAACAAAATTATTGGGATTGTAGTTTTTCAGGGCTATACCTCTGGCAAAGGCGCTATATATATGATGATGCATGTTAATAAACCCTGGCATAATCAACCCGCCTTTGGCATCAATATATTCAGCAGTTGGGTACTCCCTGCGAAGCTTACTAGTCTCTCCTACTTTCTTAACTAATTTCCCTTCAATGGCAACAGCTCCATCTTCCAAAAAGGTGTTGAAACTGTCTCTTGTAATTAATCTTCCGTTTCCTATTAATAGCATTAGGATCCTCCTTTAACAATCACCATTTCTAAGTATTGATCTTTAATTTTAATCTTTACAAAATCCGTCCATTTTCCTAATGCTTTTATGATAACACGTTAACCAACACTTTTCAATGCCGCCTAATTATTTTTCTGATTTGTCTTAATTTTTTTTCATGATTCTGATGGCAAAGAGCAAAGAGGTGCGCATCTCTCGGAGAGCTTTTGCTTGATAGGGAATTTCGGAGTAATTTCCTAATCAAGCAAGAAATACCGCATTTGAGATGAGTCTGTAACCCTTCCCTTGCGGTATTATCCATTGTTGATAGCAACAGCTACCACCATCTTATACGTCCAACAAGCATAACGATTCTATCCTTTAACTGAACCATCAACCATTCCCTTCATAATATGCTTTTGCAAAAATAGAAATACAATTATGATTGGAAGCATGGCCATTAAAGTTGAGGTAAGGATTAAATCCCATCTTCTAACAAAGGAGCTAACAAAATTAGCTACAGCAAGGGGTATAGTCTGAACATTACCACCCATTCCTAAAACTAATAATGGCAGTAAATAGTCGTTCCAAATCCAAATGCCATTTAATATAATTACTGTAACAGTAATAGATTTCAAAATAGGTAAAACAATTCTAAAAAACACCCCTGCTCTAGAGCAGCCATCAATTATTGCTGCTTCTTCTAATTCCTCTGGAATACCCTTAATAAAACCATGGTAGAGAAACATTGAAAGAGGAGTGCCAAATCCCAGATATGCAAAGATTATACCTGGATAATTTTGTAATAGTCTAAAAGGAGTATCTAACAAACCTAGAAACACTTCGATTCTATGAAACCATGATAGCAAAGGAAACATAACTACTTGAAATGGTACAATCATGGCAGCAACAAAAATCATAAAAATTGTATTGGCTAACTTTGATTTTGCTCTTACCAAAACCCAAGCTGCCATTGAGGCAATAATAACCAAAAGTCCTACTGAGAGCACTGTTATTATTACTGATGAGAAAAAAGATGATACATAACTTACAGCTGGATTTTCCAAAATTGCTCGTATGTTTATAAACAACTGGCCAAAGTTTTCAGGAAGTCCAAGTGGATCTGCAATAACTTCAAGAGTTGGCTTAGCCGAGTTTGTTATAATTAAGAAAAAGGGAATCATAAATATAAGGAAAAGTGTTGCTGTCAAAATTTCGACGGATAATAATCTTTTTTTCTTCATTACATTACAATCTCCTTTCGCTTATTAAAGTAAACCTGAACTAGTGCAATACTAGTAATTGCTATGAAAAATATAACTGCCTTTGCTTGACCTTGGGCAAGTTCCCTAAAGGCAAAAGCAGTATTGTATATATTTAGAGCTAAAAATTCTGTTGTCATTATGGCTTGTCCCATAAACATTCCTGATGGGCCTCCTGCAGTTAATGCCAAGTTTACATCAAATGCTCTAAAGGAATTTAGTAAGGTTAAAAAGGAAGCAACGGTAAAGGCTGGGGCAACAAGGGGCAGCAAAATAAACCTTACCTTTTGCACATAACTAGCACCGTCAATAGATGCCGCTTCTAAAAGAGACGCTGGAGCACTTTGGATTGCTGCAACATAAATCATCATAATGTATCCTGCGAATTGCCAGGTACTAACTATAATAATTGCCAGCACAGCAAGATTTCGGTCTGCCAAAAAGAGATTATTAGCAAACCAATCAGCACCTGAAACTTGTCCAAAATGTGGCACCGCATTATTAAAAATGAACTGCCAAATGTAGCCAAGAATAATACCACCAATTAGATTAGGCAAAAAGAATCCTGCCCGATAAACACCTGTAAACTTAAGTTTATTCGTTACAAGTAAAGCAAGCAAAAATGCAACAACATTAATAATAGTCATATTTAACACTGAAAAAACAGTAGTTATCATAAAGGAATGTAAAAACGTTATGTCATTAAATATTGCCACATAATTTTGTATCCCAACCCAGGTCACAACTGTACCTGAAACCGCATTCCAATCAGTAAATGAGTAATAAATTCCAAAGATAAATGGAATAATCACCACAAATGAAAGGGAAAAAGCAGCTGGGAATAGAAATCCATAAAATATTGGTGCATGTCTTCCACTTTTGGTTCTTAGCATCTTTTCTCCTATACCTCTTAACTCATTTAGTAAAGCGAACACTAGCAATGCCTTACGCTACATTCTCTAAACTTTCATCCACTCTAACGTTTCTTACATAACATTATAGCAATCTTTTTGGTAACTGTCTTCAACTTCTACCACAAGCTGTTTAGAGTATTTTATAAATGCAAGAGCGCCGTGGCGCTCTTGCACTCTAGTTACACAATTTCGCTATTCGGCTGGACCAATGTTCTCCACTGCATCCACAACAAGATCTACAAACTCTTCAACACTAATAGCTCCTGAGGCTAGCTGCTCAAAAATCGGACCCAATGTGTTCATCCCAAATCCCGCTGGCATACTTGTTGCAAGAATTGGATAAATTTCTCCTCTGTCAACAAAACCTTGTACAGCTTGAGATAATGAACCTGCTGGTGAAAGTGTTACAGAGTTAAATGCTGGAACCATTCCTGCTTCATTTACCATAAAGTTGTGTCCTTCTGGTGTGCCTGACATAGCTGCCAAAAATTGCTTAGCTGCATCTACTCCATCCGAACGACCATTAATAACATACCAAGATGGGGCGCCTGCAAAGATACCTGGAGTTGTTTCTGGTAAGAATGCATGTGGGATGTAGCCCATTTCAAAGTCAATTCCTAGTTCAGCAAATGCTGGATCAGTCCAGTTTCCTTGATGAATAAATACTGTATTCTCCAAAGCAAAATCAGCTAATTGTTGGTCATATCCACCTGTTAAAAGTGTGTTTGTAATTGAGTGAGCAAAAAGTAATTCATAATATTCTGCAAAAGCTGTTAAGCGATCTACATCTACTTCACCTGCTAAAAGTCTGTCTAAGTAGCTTTGATCATCATAGTCTACTCCAAGGGCTAAGTAACCGTTAAAGCCATGAATACCAGTAACCCAGGTCATACCTGCGCCAGCTGCCATAGAAATAACACCCTCGATACCCAACTCATCACTCATTGCATCAATTTGCTCAAATGCTGCTCTTATACCAGCAATATTAGTCATAGTACTAGGATCTACTCCTGCTTGTTCAAGTAATGCAACATTATAACCAAGTCCCCATCCTTCAACGGAAACTGGGAAGCCATATACTGTGCCACCATAGATAAATGCCACATCTGTGTCTGCTACCCATGGCTCATTTGACATATCTGTAATACGATCAGCATCTCTAGCCGCTACAAAGTCAGTCATACCCTCAATAACAAAAATTTCTGGCTCGTCTCCTGCATTAAACATTGCTGTTAAAGAAGCAGCATAGGGAGTTTCTCCACCATAGGTTACAATATTAACTCGAATTCCTGTTTGCTCATAAAATATATCAGCATATGCTCTTAGAGCTGGATCAGTTTCTGGTTTATTGTTTACTAAGGTAATTTCTGTAACATCGCCAGCTCCTGGACCATCGGCTCCTCCGTTACATCCTACTAAAAGTGCTAAACTTGCTAATAAGGCTACAATAATTGATAATTTCTTTCTCATTTTTCTTTTCCTCCTAATGGTTTTGTAACAGTGAAGAAAGTTCTGCAGAAATTCCCCCTTATCTGTCACTTGCTTTGCGCTTTTTACATTTTGTTTTATTTATATAAAGGAACCTATGCTTTGTTCCATTATATTTTATATATGACAATTTCACCCTTTTCATCCAGGTATTCAATTATAGAATCATTTTCTTGCAGATTAACAGTAAGGGTACATTTCTCATTGTTTGTTTCCCATGAAAGTAGCAGTTTACTATTATCACTTTCCAGCACCTCAAAAACTCCATCAAAAGCACCATATTTGTTTCTGAAATCTATCAGCTTAATAAGTCTTTTAACCACATCTTTCTCAAGAGACTTCTCTACTTCAGCTAAGCTATAGTTATGACGATTAATTTCTCTGCCCTCACCTGTGGCTTCCACTGCTTCAAAATCATTTTCCCCAGCTAGTAGACCTACATAATAAACTTGAGGTATTCCTGGAGTAAATAACTGTATGGCTCTTGCAGCCATATACATATCGTCATTACATTCCAACATTGAATAGTATGAGCATCTAATCTGGTGCACATCAAAACCGTCTTTATCTTTGTGTTTGTCTGACACAATATAACTTAGATTTGCTCCTCTACTTACACATGTATCCACTATCTCTCTTGCATTGGATAAATCTAATAGTCCATCCAAATCTGGCTTAACAGGAATCCCATCATGACAGTCAAGCATAGTAAATTGCTTATGAGGGCGAGTTTTCAGATACTGATTTAATTCCTTGCTAGATTTATTTAGCAGCGCCTCTAATATACGATATGGCAAAATAAAATCATAAATCCAGTAGCCTCGTTTAGCCAATTTATATTGGATAGAGTAATGAGAGTGAACCTCTGGAAGAAGTTCAATGTCCAATGATTTTGCTAAATCCATAATCCAATCTAAAAATTCATATATATCTGGCTCAACAAAGAAGCAACTTGTACCCAATTTCTTGATTATGTACCCTACGGCATCTAATCTAACTATTTTAATGTTGTTTTTTGCAAAATTTTCAAAAATGTCTACAAAAAGTTGTCGTACATTATTTGAATGAATGTCTAAATCGATTTGTTCTGAGGGGTCTGTTTTCCCAAAGGTTGTCCAAACTTTTTCTATTTCCCCGGTAGCTTCAATTTCATAAGAAGAATATGGCAATTCTCTACGTAAAAACATTTTATCGATGTCCTCCTTTACAGGATGCCCATCTTCCCATATCTTATCTAATGTAATAAACAAATCAGCATACTTAGATTTTCGCCCATATTTCAAAAAATCTTGAAAATAAACTGATTGTTTTGAAATATGATTCACCATTACATCAATGAGAATATCATGATTTTCACCAATCCTTTTTATGTCTTCCCAATTTCCAAAAGCTTCATCTATCTCAAAATACGTAAGAGGAGCAAAACCTCTGTCACCAGAGGATGGAAATGGTGGTAAAATATGTACACCTCCCTGGAAAACATCCTTTAACTTGGTAGAAAGTATTTCATTTAATGTCTCCAAATTCCCACCAAGTGAATCAGGATAAGTAATTAATTGAACTTTGTTTTTAACAGCCATTTTATACACTCCATTACAAATCCACATACATTTTTTTCAATACATCCAGTCTAGGTAAATCCACTATTGCCCCAACGGACCTTAATTTATAAGCACTAGCCGCACTGCCTAAAATAACTGCATCCTTAATGGTGTACCCCTTTACAAGTGCTGTGTAAAATCCAGCCCAAAAGGCATCTCCAGCTCCAGTTGTATCCGCAACTTTTGTTGCTAAGGTTTTGTACTCAAAAACTTCTTTTTTGGTGGCTGCAATTAAACCATCTTTCCCCAAAGTCATTATTACTAGTTTCGCACCTAATTTCAGAAACTTTTTAACTTGATTCAAGTGGTTGTCTTTTCCAAATATTCTTTCTGCGTCATCTTCAGATGGTTTGACAATGTCAGACCTGCTAATAATGGATTTTATATAATCAATTCCATCTTCATTTCTATCCCACAGCATAGCATGGTAATTTGGATCAAAGCATATTAAAGTATTATTCTCTCTAGCTATATCTATAAGCTTTACCATTGTTTCTCGAATAGGTACCTTAGAAATAGTCCAAGCAGAAAAATGCATAATTTTTGAATCCTTTAAGGAGTTCTCCAAATTTGAATTATACTTCAAATGGTAATCAGCTCCTCGATAAAAAATTGGAATTGGGGTTCCATTACTTCGATTAAGCATAACCATGCTTGTTGATTCATTTACCCTTTGTATCAAACCAATATCAATGGAGTCTTTCATCAAGGAATCAATTAAAAAATCCCCCAGATAGTCACAACCAACGGCTGATGCAATCTGGGAGTTTGCACCCAATTTATTAATATTCATTGCAATATTTGCAGGAGCACCACCAAAATAGCGCTGATATTTACCAGAGTCTTCGTAATCCGTCGCTATCATATCTACCAATAGCTCACCAATTGCCAAGACATCGTTATTTTTTTTATTAAACTTAATCCTTTCATTTAACTTAAACAAAATATCTCTCCGTTCTCATCTGCAAATTGGTATCTATGCCCGTTAGGGTAAACCTACCGAGGCTGTATCTCAGTGGTACGTGTGTCGTAAGTGTTATCATATTCATAATTGTCAACCGGTTGACAATTATCATAGAAAGGAATCTCCCCGAACTACTGATTCACTCTTTTGTTCAAGGAGTTATATTTGTAAAAACCGTCCGCCTCAAATGTCAACCGCTTGACATTTGCTTGTTGGACAAAATATATCATATTACTTTTAATCTGTCAATAGGTTTTTTCAATTAATTTTACAGGCAGTATAAATTCCTGATTTTCTTCTTGATAATTGCCAGCAATAATATCTAACATAACATCTATAGCTGTTTGAGCCATCTCTTCTATGGGCTGTCTAATTGTACTTATATTGCTACAAAAATTAAGAAAAGTACTTGTTCCATCATATCCAATTATTTCGACCTTCCTACCCTTTTGACTTAACACGGTATTTAAAATACCTGCCAATGTATCTCCTGTAGCAAAGATACCGTCAATGTCTGGGTTTTTCTCCAAGTACTGGCTAACTTTAAGCTTTTGATACTCTTCAATTTCATCAAAACTTACTTCGAAAATTAATGGCTTTTGTTTATATTTCTTCATAGTATCTTGATAACCTTTAACACGATCATCTCCTCTTTTCAATTCCTCTTCCTGAGAACCAGTAAATAGAGCAATTTTCTTGCATTCTTTACTTAGTAGATACTCAGTTGCCAGACATGCTCCAGCATAGTTGTCTGAACGTACAATAGGAACTTTTCTCGATACATATCTATCAATTGAAACAATGGGTAAGTTAGCTTTATCGTATATTTCACTTGGCTTGTTACGGGAGCCAACAATAATACCATCTACTTGATTTGCAAGTAGCATCTTCAAATAATTAGTTTCTTTGTCCAGATTATTGTTGGTATTGCATATAAGTACCTTGTACCCCTTTTTGGACAAAATGCCCTCTAATTCATTTACCATTTCCCCATAAAATGGATTAGATATATTGGGAAAAAGAATGCCAATTAAATTAGTTTTACTATCATATAAAGAACGAGCAATTTCATTTGGATAGTAACCTAATTCTTCAATCGCCTCATTAACCTTTTTTCTTGTTTTGTCGCTAATAGAACCTCGATTGTTTAGTATTCGAGATACGGTAGTAGGAGACACCCCGGCATGTGCTGCCACATCTTCTAACTTTATTTTTCTCATTGGGCCACCTCACCAGCATTTTTACTAGCATCCATTTTTTTGAAATTTCTATTCATTATTATACTCATTGCTAGTAACAAAGCGATAAATATTCCAAATATTCCTAAGACTCTTAAAGCCATATCATTAAAAAGGCCCTCTGGAAGCATGCGAATCATATAACTATATCTTGGATTAAAGACCCAACATTCATCCTCGAAGAAAAATTCATGGAAAATCAGAAAGGCTTCTTCAAAATTAAAGTAGACAATGACCCCCATTATCACCGATGCAACTGCAGTTATTCCAAGGGATATCCAAAATGTTTTTGGCAGAATCTTTTTATAGTCTGCATTTGTTACCAAAATAAAGATGAAACTTATGGCAAAAAGCACAAGGCCTATGGTTCTAAGTTGTAGTCCACCTAGAAATAAATCCTTTACCTTGGCCATATGAAAGCGTTCTCTTTCTCCAAAGAAATCTTTCGTCTCACCGCCAATGGTAGTGTATACCACCAAATCATCTCTACGATCGATTAGGTAATCCATTAATTCATGGGTCACATACATAACATCATCCATAGTCATATCTAAATCATTTAATACCTCATACTTTTCATAGGTTCGCCTAAACCAATCCATATCTCCATAAACAGCAATTTGAAAGCTTGTGAAAAACACAGCTAACAGTAGGGAAAACGCCATTACATATCCAGCTCCCCATTGTATTCTTCTCATAATTTTATTTTCTGTATTCATAACCACCTCCTGCTAATTAATCTTTTCCAATACACTTTTTCAGCCTTTTGATAATAAACTAATTCCTATTGACTGTCCCTGTCAATCTATTTTATAGCTGCTTCTAGCAACTTACATTTCTTCTGTATTCCAGAACTTCTCTAGATAACCTAAAACATCTTCCCTTTTACAAGTCTGAATTTCACTCCATTCTCTTGGAAACATCTCCTGATATTGCCTTTGCAAAAAACGTTCATCAAGAAGTAGAATAACCCCTTTATCAGTCTCTGTTCTAATTACTCTCCCTGCTGCCTGAAGAACTTTATTCATACCTGGGTACAAATAGGCATAATCAAAACCAGGCATCGCCATGCTATCAAAATGTTGCTTTAGTATTTCCCTCTCATTTCCAATTTGAGGCAACCCTGTTCCAACAATTATTGCTCCAATTAACTTTTCGTTGGCAAGATCTATTCCTTCTGAAAAGATTCCACCCAATACACAAAAACCCACTAGGGAATTATCCCTATCTTCTTCAAAATTCTCAAGGAAAATCTCTCTAGCTTCTTCATTCATGTATTTGCTCTGAATTACCCATTCTATTTCACTGTTAGAAAGTGTACAAGCCTTTGCCGTCTCTACAAATACATGAAAAACCTCTTCCATAAACTTATAAGATGGGAAAAATGCAATATAGTTTCCTGCTCTACCTTTTACTGTTTCTAAGATAAAATGAGCTATTTCACTGTACATCTTTGGAGTACGTTTCGTATACTTGGTGGATACGTCAGTTCCAATTAGCAATTTGCGGTTTTGTTTTAGAAAGGTTGACTCTGCATAAACAGCGTAGTCATCTGCCTCCACACTTAATAACTTCTTGTAGTAATGAATGGGCAATAGCGTAGCTGAAAAGAATATTGTGCTGTTTCCCCTCCTTAAGAATTCCTGGAGATTTTTTGCTGGATTAACACAATACAACTTAAGTTTGAATCTTCCATCACTTTCATGTTCAGTATACACTACATAGTTATCATCTAACAACTCATACATGTTCAAAAAGTGACGAATTTGGAAATATAGGTCTAAAATCTTTTTTCTATCACTTTCTTCTAAGTGCTTAACCTTCTCATTCCCTAGACCATCTTCTCCTTTAGTCAAATCTATCCTTTGAAAAGGCTCAATATTCTGGCTTTTGGATTTGCCATTTGCTAAGTCATGTCTACTATTGTTCTCAAACAGACCCTCCATTTCAGTCATTATACTTAGAAGCTTTAAATAAACATGAGAAATACTATCTTGCACCTGCCAACTTTCGCATTCCTTTTTTAAAGTCAAAAATTGCTTGTTTGATTCCTCTAATCTTTTTGCCAACTTTGGAGCCTTTTTCTTTACAAGGCGACGCACACTTAAAATCTCTTCTTTGTATAAGGTGGCACTATACATTTCTCTGCCCCGCTCAACTAAATTGTGGGCCTCATCAACTAAAAATAAATAACTCCCACTATTACCAGCGGCGAAAAACCTCTTAAGATGAACATTTGGATCAAAAGCATAATTATAATCACAAATTACACTATCCGCCCATAAAGAATAGTCTAAAGACATTTCATATGGACAGACCTGGAACTTTCCAGCGTACTCTTCAATGGTTTCTCGCTTTACTTCATCCTCGTTTATCAACATTTCATAGAGAGTATCATTTATTCTATCGTAGTGCCCTTTGGCATACTCACAATATTCAGGATTACAGTTTGCCTCCTCATAAAAGCATATTTTCTCCTTAGCAGTAAGGGTTATGCTCTTCCATATAAGCCCTTTATCTTGCAACAACTTAAAAGCATG
>JGI20163J26743_11538122_pt1 | contig 14018 bp, 12 predicted proteins | sample TergutCu122P1_FD_26743 | JGI IMG/M metagenome (IMG submission 26743) | reverse complement strand
ATAGCTGCAAATACGGCTGTGATTCCCCTTGACAGGTTATATGAAATTTGCGAAATTGCAAGAGAAATGCTTGTTGGTGACGTCGCATGTGGGCGAGTTATCGCAAGGCCGTACATTTTAGAAAACGGCAAAAGAGTGAGAACGGCTGACAGGAAAGACTATGCTGTTTCGCCCCACGGTAAAACACTTTTAGATAATGTGAAAGCGGCAGGAAAAATCGTATATGCAATTGGCAAAATAAATGATGTTTTTAATGGGCAAGGCGTCACGACTTCTGTTAAGTCAAGTGACAATGAGGATGGAGTAAATAAGATAATCGAAGTTTTAGAAAAAGATTTCGAAGGCCTTATATTTGCAAACCTTATTGATTTTGATTCGGAGTACGGGCATCGCCGTGACCCAATAGGGTACGGAAAAGCATTAGAAGCATTTGACAAACGGCTTCCTGAGATTTTGGCTCCTATGAAAGGAACCGATGTGATTATCTTATGTGCAGACCATGGAACCGACCCTACCCATGCCGGATGGGATCACACAAGGGAGTACGTACCGATTATTATATACGGTAAACAAATAAAAGCGGGCGTAAATCTTGGGACAAGACAATCGTTTGCTGATGTAGGGGCAACTACGGCTGAAATTTTAAACACCGAGCCAACACAAATAGGTGAGAGTTTTCTAAATTTAATCACTTAAATTTAAATTTGCTTTTGGCTAGTTATGCAAGGTAAAATTGATGGTGGGCAGTTTAATTGTAAAACTGGAGAATAAGCTATGAACATGTTAGATATTATTTACAAAAAAAGAGATGGCAAAATTCTTTCAGATGAAGAAATAATTTTTTTCGTGCGTGGATATACAAATGGCACAATTCCTGACTATCAAATGTCATCGCTTTTGATGGCTATATATTTCAAAGGGCTCAATAGGCAAGAAACATACACACTTACTAAAGCTATGAAAGAATCCGGAGATGTAATCGACTTGTCTGAAATTGAGGGCATTAAAGTAGATAAACATAGTACAGGTGGAGTTGGGGATAAAACTACATTTATTGTTGCACCGATTGCTGCAGCATGTGGCGTTCCGATTGCGAAAATGAGCGGGCGAGGACTTGGTTTCACAGGTGGGACAGTAGATAAGATGGAATCAATTCCAAACGTCAAAACACGTATTGAAAAGAGCGAATTTGTTAACCTTGTGAATAGTATCGGAATTTCTTTAATTGGGCAGACGGCGCATATTGCACCTGCCGACAAGAAAATTTATGAATTACGAGATGCCACAGCTACGGTTGAAAATTTAAGCCTCATAACATCAAGTATCATGAGTAAAAAGCTGGCGTCGGGAAGTGATGCGATCGTCCTTGACGTTAAGTGCGGAAAAGGTGCTTTTATGGAAAGTTTCGAAGAAGCATGTGAGCTTGCAAAGCTGATGGTTGACATAGGGAACGATGATAAAAAAACTACGATAGGTGTCATAACTGACATGAACCAACCTCTTGGAAATGCTATTGGCAACAGTTTAGAAGTGATAGAATCGATAGAAACCTTAAAGGGGAGAGGTCCGGCTGATATTACAGAGCTTTCACTTGTGCTTGCAGGCATTATGATATATGCAGGTGGCAAGGCGAACAGTATAGAAGATGGTTACAAGAAGGCTGAAACTTCAATAAAAGACGGAAGTGCACTTGCAAAGTTTCGTGAAGTTATTGATGGGCAAGGTGGAGTTTCAGGCGTTATTGATGATTATACGCTTTTTCCTGAGCCGAAGTTTTCGAAAGATGTAACTTGCGACGAGACGGGATATGTTTTTGAAATTGACGCAAGAGAAATAGGTTTTGCATCGCAATATGCTGGCGCGGGCAGGGCAACAAAAGAAGATTCAATTGATATGTCGGCAGGAATTTATTTATATAAAAAAGTTGGTGACAAAGTCACTACAGAAGAAGTTCTTGCAACCGTATATGGAAGTGATCACAAAAAAGTTGAAATTGCCGAAGCTGCAGTAAAAAGAGCTTTTGTAATTAACAAAAACAAACCGGAGCCACTTACTTTAATTAAAAAAATAATTCGGTAAACGAAAAATGACCGGGAGAATATTTAAAAATGCGAACAAAGATTAACAAAACCAGCATGCGATGGATTATGCGCATAATAGCAATACTAATAATTATTCCCGTAATCGGGTGTATATATTTTGCTGTTCAATACAGAAATCTGGAAAACTACATTGCTAAGCGCATGGAGGCTCTCGCTATGCCGGGGCATGAGCTTTGTGAATACCGGGAACGGTATAATGGAGAATGCAAATGTGACGTGGATTTTGAAGTAGAGGAAGAAGTGCTTACCGGTTTGGTTGTGCCGATTCCTTATCAATTGATGCATCCGCACTTGTTTATTGAAAACGACTTTCAATATGTCGACGCACCGAGAGGAACCGTATATCTTACTTTTGATGACGGACCTACTTGGATGACAGAACGAATCTTGAATATTTTAAGGGACAGAGACGTTCCTGCAACGTTTTTTGTGATTTATCAAAGAGGCGAATTTGCAGAGAGAATGTATAGAAGAATTGTCGATGAAGGTCATGCGCTTGCTCACCATTCGGCATCGCACAACTATAGACAATTGTATCACTCGGTAGAAGGATTCTTAGATGATTTTGCAAAGCTATCTGATATGCTTGTTGAAGTAACAGGCGTAAAACCGGAAGTATTTAGATTTCCCGGTGGCAGCAATACAGGTCATTTGAGAAGAATTCAGCAAGAAGCAATTGCGGAGCTTCTCAGACGAGGATATGTATATTTTGATTGGGAAGTGACATCTGCAAGTACAAGCCCGGAAGCAACTGCCGACACGATGTACAGAGCGGTTGTTAACGGTGTTCGTGGCAGAGATAGGGCAATTGTGCTTATGCATGATTCCGGAAACCCGGGAATAGTGACGGCACTACCGCGTATTATCGACACATTAAAGGCAAGAGGATATACTTTTGCTGTTTTGGATAAAACTGTAAGACCAGTGTTTTTTGATTATCTTCACTAAGAAAGGAGAAAATGCTTTGAAGACATATGAATCAGCCGAAAATTATTTAGAAACGATTTTGACGTTAGGGCAAAACGGGAAGCCGGTTCGCTCAATAGATGTTGTGAACGAATTGGGATTTAGCAAGCCGAGCGTAAGCATAGCAATGAAAAATTTGCGTGAAAAAGAACTTGTTGAAATTGATGCTGACGGTTATATAACGCTGACAGAATCGGGGAGACAAATTGCTGAGTCAATGTATGAAAGGCATATGCTTATTTCGGATTGGCTTTTATCACTTGGTGTCGATAAAGAAACCGCAATCACCGATGCCTGCAAAATGGAACATGCCATGAGCGAGCAAAGTTTTGTGGTAATTAAAAAGCATATTGATGAGTGGAAGCGTAGCTTACTTTAGATTTTCCGGATTTAGCGACAAAAGTTCCGGAATGACAAAAAGCCCATCTTTTCTGACAAGTACATCATCAAACCATATCTCACCGCCGCCGTATTCGGGTCTTTGTATCATAACAATATCCCAATGAATTGCAGATTTATTGCCGTTAAACGCTTCTTCGTACGCGGCACCCGGAGTGAGATGAAAACTGCCGGCGATTTTCTCATCAAATAAAGTATCCTTCATAGGGTGAAGAATATATGGGTTAACACCTATGGCAAATTCACCGAAATATCTGGCACTTTCGTCGGTGTCGAGCAGGTCATTAATTCTTTTGTTATTGTTCGACGTGGCTTTAATAATTTTGCCGTCTTTTACTTCAAACACGATATTGTCAAATGTGAAACCTTGTTCTTCAGCTGGAGTATTGAACGAGATGATGCCGTTTACAGAATCTCTTATCGGTGCAGTATAAACTTCGCCGTCAGGAATATTTCGTTCGCCTGAACACTTCACAGAGGGAATTCCTTTTTTCGAAAAGCTAATATCCGTTCCCGGACCTGTAATTCGTATCTTATCAGTTTTATTCAAAAGCTCAACAAGTGGATTCATAGCCGTATCCATCTTTTTATAATCAAGGGTACATACATCAAAGTAGAAATTCTCAAACGACTCGAGACTGGTACTTGCAAGCTGTGCCATAGAGTAGTTTGGGTATCTTAAAACAACCCATTTTGTTTTGTTTACGCGATAATCCAAGACAGGACGCAAAGCTCTGCTTGAAAGGCTGAGTTTTTCAGCGGGAACGTCTGCCATTTCGGATGCATTATTTCCGCCGCGAACTGCGATATATGCTTGCATACCTTGCATCTGAGCAAGTTGATATTCTTTCATAAAATCAAGCTGTTTTTCATCGCAGCTTTTTATAAGTTCTCTGCTTACCTCCGAATCACGGATTTCATAATATGGAAAACCGCCACACGCATAAACATCACGAATAAGTTGTTTTACAAGCGGTTTACAGGCGTCGCCCTCGTACGAAATAAGCACTTTGTCGCCTTTTTGTATATTGCATGAATGATGCACAAGTACATCTGATAATTTTTTTATTCTGCTATCCATTTTTTCAAATACTTCTCCTGTTATTATAATTTTGCGGAAAGAGCCATTTAGCCACAAATCCGACAAGTTGTGAACAGTAACGACAAGACACGGCTGTCGGTCGTGTCTTAATCCATGTAATTGAATTTTAACGGTGAGACTTTGAACCGTTATTTCATCCAACTATCAATAAGTATACATTAAATCGCTTAACTTTCAAATAAAATTCTTTTTAAAATTAAAAAACAAAAGAGTGACTTTTTTGGCATAATATGGTATGATGTTGACAGAAAACAATGTTGGCAGAAAACAAGGAGTAATCATGAAGCATATTTTTATCGTTAATCCTGTGGCAGGTTCAGGAGTCTTACAGAAAAAATTAATTCAAGACTTGGAAAAAAGAAGTCTTGATTTTTATATTACAAAAGGCTTAGGTGACGGCGCGAGATATGTGAAAGCGATGTGTGAATCACACCCGGACGAAAATATCAGATTTTATGCATGTGGCGGTGACGGTACGCTAAATGAAGTTGTAAATGGTGCTTTTGGATTTGAACATGCTGAAATTGGCGTATTGCCGGCAGGCAGTGGCAATGACTTTATAAGAAACTTCGGTATTTCCCGTGAGAGTTTTTTGAATATAGATAATCAACTTTCGGGAAGTGCGGTTTTAGTTGATGTTGTAAGATATATGGAGATTGGCGATGCAAAGGTTGCAGGCAGCTATGCCATAAATATGTTTAACATTGGATTTGACTGTAATGTTGTAGTACAAATGGCGAAAGTAAAGAAATATCCTTTTATAGGAGGGTCGCTTGCATATATGCTTTCAATCCTTATTACTCTGATAAAAAAAGAAGGCGCGAACTTGATTGTAGAGTTTGATGATGGCACAAGTTATGAGGGGCATGTGCTTCTTACCGCCATCGGCAACGGATGCTTTTGCGGAGGCGGGTTAAAAGGCGTTCCACACGCACAAATTGCGAACGGACTTATGGATATTTGTTTAATAAAAGATGTATCAAGGCGCACTATTATCTCACTACTTGCGAAATTTGCAGATGGTTCATATCTTGAAATTGAAAAGTTAAAGAAACATATCACATACAAAAAATGCAAAAGCATTATAATCGAAAGAACCGAAGACAATCGGAACTTGTGTGTTGACGGTGAAGTTAAAACAATGGGCAAAAAAATGTTTGAAGTTGTGCCTAATGCGGTAAAGTTTTCAATACCTAGTCCGTAAATGGCTTTGCAATCCTTATTTATTTAGGTCTTACGTATACTTTGGTTTCTTTCAATTCGGTTGCTGTAGAGTCTTCTGTAGTGGCATCTTCGGTTTCAGCCGCATTGACCTCCTTTTGTCTTTCAAAGTAATTGACGATGTTTTCAAATATGTCTCTTAAAATTGAAACAATTGGAATCGCTGCAATCATACCGAAGACACCGGCAATCGCACCGCCGACAGTAATGCTTACAATAACGAGAAACGGGCTGAGGGAGAAAGGACCGCTCATCAATTTTGGCTGAATAATATTGGCATCAATTTGTTGAATTACAAGAAGCACAAGTGCGGCTATGAGACCCATAGTAAACCCTTGTGTAAAAGCAACGACGACTACCGCAATTGCAGAGCCAAAAATCGAGCCAAAGTATGGAATATAATTTAATATTCCCAGCATAAGCCCAAGAATCAAGAAGAACGGGGAGCCCATCGCATAAAGTGCGATCGTTGCAATAGTCCCCAATATACAGCCATCAATTGTTTGAGTATAAATATATTGCTTAAAGTTATTATTGAGCTTTCTCACATATCTCATGATTGCTTCAAATACGCGAACCGGGAACAACGCTTGGAAAACTCGCGACAGATAAACTTTGAATTTTTCTTTTTCGTGCAATATATATACTAACGAAATTAATGCCAAAAGCCCTCTAAAGAGTGTCAGTCCGATGCCGACAAAAGCATCAAAAGGTCTTGAAAGGTCTTCAGGACTTATACTATGTATAAATTCCTGTAAGGAGATTAACACTGTTTCGGTACTGATATATATGCCCGGTATTTCAAGCGCATTTATGCGAGAAATAAATTCTAAAATATTTTCGTGATAAACAGGTGCATTATAAATTAAATAAGAGATGCTGTCTGCGATAACCGGGATAATCAAATTGAGAACTATCGCAAGAAGCAAAGCAATCACCAGAAATACAAGAACGATACTGAGTGCTTTTTTCTTTTTAATAATCCATTTGACGTTGGTTTTCGTAAGAAGCCTCTGTACGGCATTACAAGGAATGCTTACAATGTATGCCATAATAAAACCAAAGAAAAAAGGCGACAAAATGAACCATATTCTATTTACAAGTCCAATAAAAAAATCTATCTCGCTTACTATTCGATGCGCAATTACAATTGCAACACCGATAATAAGGTACGGTATAAGTGATTTTAATTTTTGCGATTTAAATACGTTTTCCATGTTGTGTCCTTTTACTTTCTTTAGAGTTAATAGTGTCAGTTCAGCAAGTTCAAAATAAGGCTTACGGAACGACTCAAATATTATGCGCTAGGTTAATTGTAAGGGTTTTAGCGGCAAAAGTACAGAACTTTTGTATAGGAATCTATTAACATTTCGTTACGAACATTAATATTTTATAAAGGTTTTTGCTTTTGTGTTGACGTTTAAGTATAACTCGCCTAAAATTAGAAATAGATTTAAATTGGTATTGCCATGACACTTTCGTGACAATTCAACTTTATACTAAGGGAAAGGTAACAAATGGCTTTTTTGAATATATATACTGACGGAGCGTGTTCCGACAATCAGAATGAGGAAAATTTGGGAGGATTCGGTGCGATACTTGAGTTTGGTTTGCATCGAAAAGAAATTTTTGGCGGTGAACAAAACACAACGAATAACCGCATGGAAATGACAGCTCTTTTGCGCGCCTTTGAGGCAATAAAGAAAGAAAGTCAACAAATTCAAGTTTTCTCTGATAGTTCTTACCTAATTAATTGTTTCAAAGAGAAGTGGTATGCGAACTGGCAACAAAACGGTTGGAAAACGGCAAGCAAGAAACCCGTGGAAAATCAAGATCTGTGGGAAGCACTTTTGCCCTATTTAGAAAAACATCAAATTCAATTTTACCGAGTAAAGGGGCACATAAATCTTAACAGCAAAATGCTCAAGCTCGATGTATTGTATCGCGATTTTGTTAAAACAAACGGTGACAACTTTTCGATAGAAGACTTTAAATACATAGTTGAGATGAACAATTTGGCTGATGCGCTTGCAAATAAGGGGATAGCAGCACTAAAAGACGACAATGTGTCAATTTAACGTAATAATGAGTGAACGGACTGCTTAGTCCTCCGCTCCCGGAAGCGGAGGTTTCCGGTTTGAATCAGTAATCATGAACAGAGTTTACCTAAAAAAATATTGGAATTGGGGATATAAATTTAATGGGAAGAGTAACTAATAACAACAAAACATCAAAATCGACAATCGGAATTATATTCTTATTGTTCGTAGTGTTTTTTATCTGCGCGGCATTTTTAATTTCGCAAATTCAATCGGCACTTGCCAGTGCAGAGCCTTTTGAAACTAATGCTTTCGAAGAATCAAATAAACGAATTGTAGTATTGGATGCAGGGCACGGCTATGGAAACACAAATGTTTTCCAAGGGTATGACGAGCAAGTAAGAATGCTTGCTCTTGCGCACAAAATAAAACCGCTTTTGGAAGCCGAGGGCATCACGGTACACCTGACAAGACCTACTGAAACGGATGTGCGACTTCCGGTTCGAGCCGCATTGACCAATAAGTGGGCACTTGAATTTGTTAAGGAAATTAAGCTAAGAGAATTAGAATTCGTGCAGGACGAGTATGATGAGCAAATTTTGCAACATGAAATTGCTGAGTTAGAGAGATCAATAGGCATTTTACAAAAAATAATTGACGATTCGGAAACTTATGCAAGTATTTACTTTAATTTTCCGTTTGATAATACGCACACACGCCAAATTCATCCGGATTTGCGAAGAATATTTGAGTTTCAAGATAACAGGAAATTGCGGGAAGCGTTTTTGATGATTTCGCTTCACTCAAATGCACCCCCAAATCCCATTGACACGTCCATAAATGGTGCAGATGCATTTTTCATATCTAACAACCTTAGGATCAGATCATATTTTGCAAACTACACGAGTGTTAACCAAAGTGCTTATTTTGCTGAACGCATCATCGGAAATATTGACACAATCGGAATTCGCAGAGGTAATGCCTTTGGAACCAATTTCTTTCTCTTGAGGGAAACTAATGTTCCGGCTGTTTTGGTAGAAAACGGCTTCCATACTAATCCGTCGGACAGAGAAAAACTTTTGTGTGATTTTTTCTTGGCAGATTTAGCAGTCGTGTATAAAGAAACAATAATTGCCTATTTCGATAACGTTCGTGAAGCACCGGAACACAGACCGACAATGCCGCGAATTCTTGGAAATCTTTTTAATATGTTTTAGAGTTTGAAAAGCAACTGTGGATATGGTAGTATAGAGAATAAGTTTAAAAAATCAGAGGGTTGCGATTCCGCAAAAAGAGGGGGTAAATTCTAATGATAATAAAACCGAAATATAGAGGCTTTATATGCACAACAGTACATCCGCTTGGATGCAAGAAAAACGTTGAAGACCAAATAAACTATGTGAAAGAGAAGGGAAATATTTCCGGGCCAAAACGAGTGCTTGTAATAGGGGCGTCCACGGGATATGGGCTTGCTTCGCGTATTGCAGCTACCTATGGCTTTGGCGCGCAAACAATGGGAGTATTTCTTGAAAGACCGGGAACTTTCGAAAAAACAGGCAGTGCAGGGTGGTATAACAACGAATACTTTGAAAACCAAGCCAAAAAAGATGGGCTTGACGTTTGTAGCATAAATGGTGATGCGTTTTCAAATGAAATAAAAGCTCAAACGATTGAACAAATTAAAAACTTTATGCAGGACGGCAAAGTTGATCTTGTTGTATACAGCCTTGCATCGCCAAAGAGGTTAGACCCGGAAACAGGGCATGTATATAATTCCGTGATAAAACCTGTAGGAACAGAGTTCACAGGAAAAACCGTAGACTTTCACACAGGGGCTGTGACTGAAATCACAGTTGCGCCTGCAAGCGATGAAGAAATAAAAGAAACAGTTGCAGTAATGGGCGGTGAAGATTGGAAACTTTGGTTAGATGCACTTCACAAGGCAAATGTATTGGAAAGCGGTGTTAAAACTGTAGCATTTTCGTACATAGGTCCTGTGGTGACCCATGCAATTTACAAAGACGGAACTATCGGACATGGCAAAAAGGATCTGGAAAAACGTTCTGAACAAATCGACGAACTTTTGAGGGAGCTAGGCGGGAAGTCATATGTTTCTGTAAATAAAGCTGTTGTAACACAAGCGTCTGCTGCAATTCCTGTCGTGCCACTTTATATTGCTTTGCTGTTTAAAGTCATGAAAGAAAAAGGCTTGCACGAAGATTGTATCGAGCAGTTATATAGACTTTATGATGAAGTGCTGTACAACAAAACCGCTGTTATCACCGACCACGACGGAAAGCTGAGGATCGATAATTTAGAGATGCGTGCTGATGTGCAGGAGGAAGTCACGAGGCTTTGGGAGCAAGCAAATACAGACAACATACACGAAATATCAGACATTGAAGGATTTAGACGCGAGTTTTTCAAATTGTTCGGATTTGAACGAAACGACATCGACTATGAAGCGGATGTAAATTTGGAAGAAATTTTCTAAGTGTGACTTTTTTGAAACAAATAAACCGGTAGAACTTTTATACGCTACCGGATTTTTTTGCTTTTCAATTGCAATTTTTGCGTAAAACTAGTTTTGTTTGCTTTGTGCAGCGATTCCTCTTTGGATTATGAAATTCACAACGATCATAGCACCTGTCATAACTGCACAGATTATGTAAGTTGTGTAGAAGTTGCCTGTAGCATCGAAGAAGAAAGACGCGATCATCGGTCCAAGGATACCGGCGACACCCCATGCAAGGAACATGATGCCGTAGTTTTGACCGAAATTTTTAAGTCCATACTGGTCTGCAGTAAGGGCAGGGAAAATGCTTAGGAATGCGCCGAAGCAGAATCCGATTATAATAATTCCAAGCATTAATGTAGCCAAATTGTTGTAAAACATGAAACCAACCATGTTAAGCACCTGCAAAATCAACATTAAGTAGAGAGCATTGATACGCCCGATTTTGTCAGATAATGCACCGCCAAGTATTCTGCCGAAAGTGTTTACAAAAGCGAGTAGTGACGCCATCATTGCAAGAACGCCGGCTTCTGTAATGCCCATTTGAACTGTAGCGATCCTTGTAACGTTTCCGATAACCATAAGACCTACCGATGCGCTCGCAACGAACATGAGAAATACAAGCCAAAAACGCGGAGTTCTCATCATAGCTCTCCAGTTGAAGTCAGTGGAAGCCTTTTTAGCAGCAGCGGAAGGCTCTTTGTAATTCTCGGGTACAGCAGGAAGATAACCCGTAGGTGGATTTTTTACGAACTGCGCAAATAAAGAAGTTAAGGCTAAAATGCCAACGCCTAAAATAATTAAAGCTGTTTCCGTTTCAAAAGCACCGAGAAGTGCAGCTGTCAGTGGCGAATAATATACTGCAGAAAGCCCAAAACCACCAACGGTGATACCGCTAATTCGACCTTTTCTGCTTGAGTGAAACCATTTTAACGCCGGTGGAGTCGCGCAGCTGTAACCAACGCCACCGCCAATTCCGGCAATTACTCCAAAGGAAATTGCGATCCCAACCGGGTTGTTTCCGATAATTCCGGAAAAAATCAAACCGAGACCACATAATAAGCCCCCGACCATCATTACCCATCTGGGACCCATTTTATCTTGAACTCTGCCGCCGATAAGCATGCTTACTGCAAAGCAAGCAACGGCGAGAGAGAATGGTAAACTTGTTTGGGCAGCGTCCCAACCCCAACCGCCATTGGCAACAGGCGTGGCAAATCTTGACGCAAGTACGCTCCATGCATAAAGAACACCAAGAGAGAAATTAAATAGTGCGCAAGCAATCAGTACAGTTTTTGCTGTTTTTTGTATGGATCGCGTGCCTTGATTGGATAAGTTTGGTTCTGTCATGAGAATTCCTCCGATTGTTAAAAAATTAGTAAAAAATTGTAAAATAGTATAATGCAGCCATTATATGTTAAATCAATGTACCGTGTCAACAAAAAAAGCGAAGTATACAAAATTCAAAAAGGATACTTTTTGTAACAAAAAATGTGGTATACTTTAGCTATTAAAGAGCAGTGATATTATTTGGTATTAAAACTTCGCTTAAATCGTGAAGCGGGCTATAGGACAGCTATGAAAAGCAACAATGTACTTAAAATTTTTGATGAAAATCGCCAATATTTAACTTGCCCACTTTGCGGTGCTTCTTTTCATGCAATTAACGATGCAAGCCTGATTTGCACGAAAAATAACCACTGTTTTGACATTGCCTCAAAAGGTTATGTTAACTTCATTCCAAATCAAAAACAGGAATCCGAGCAGTATTCAAAAAAACTATTTGAAAGCAGGGCATATGTTTTTGAAGCGGGTGTTTATGATAAAGTGGCAAATGAAATCGCGGGCATAATTTCGTCAAGATTTGCGAAAGAAAGTAGATATACTTTACTAGACGTAGGCTGCGGAGAAGGATTTTATGCAGCAAAACTAAGCGAAAAACCTGAGTGGAACGTTTTTGCAATTGACATTATAAAAGATGCGATAATTACATCCTGCAAAAAGAAAGTGCCGGTAAAGTGGATGGTTGCCGACCTTACAAAAATTCCGATGCAAAATGAAAGCGTTGATATTTTATTAAACGTACTGACAACTGCCAACTATGAAGAGTTTCGCAGGGTTCTTAAAAAAGACGGCACAATAATAAAGATCGTTCCGGGAAGAAACTATCTCAAAGAAATAAGAGAACTTGTGAAGTCGGAACTCCGCAACAAGGAGTATTCAAACGACAGTGTAGTAGCGCATTTTAAAAAGCATGTGGAAAATTTCACATTTAAAAGACTCCATTATGAATTTCCCGTAGATACGCAGCTTTTGCGCCATCTGATGCAGATGACCCCGATGACATCAGGAATCCACATAGAAAACTTGAAACTTGACGGAGTTTCTCATATCACAATTGATTTGGAAGTACTAATCGGTGCATTTGCTGACCTACCAATGCACAGATGAAAAATTACTTGCTTCTTTAAAAGAATATTTAAAACTAGGCGATAGCGGCTTCAAGGGCAATTTTCATCATGTCGGTGAAGCTGTTTTGTCTTTCTTCGACACTTGAACGTTCGCCGGTCACAAAGTGATCGCTGATCGTTACCATACATAACCCGTTTACGCCGTGATAAGCACAATTCATGTAAAGAGCGGCGGCTTCCATTTCCACTGCCATGACGCCCATACGTGCCCATTTTTGCCACCAATCGTCACCAATTTCATAAAAAACGTCACAAGTTACAATGTTGCCTGCATGGAAAGGAATTTTTAACTCGTGTGCAGAAGCACTTGCTTTTTGGATTAATTCCCAACTGCAAGTAGGGGCGAGGTTACCAGGAACGCCAAATGCGTGAACGTAGTTTGAATCGGTTGACGCAGCCATGCCAAAAACAACATCTCCGATTTTGATATCTTTGTGAAACGAACCTGCGGTGCCGATTCTTATGAGATTTTTTACGTCGTATTGTGTGATAAGCTCCCAAGAATAAATTCCCATCGAAGGCATTCCCATGCCGGTGCCCTGAACAGATACAGGAACACCTTTATAAGTGCCTGTGTAACCGTACATATTTCGTACTTCATTATACAATTTCGGGCTATCAAGAAAGTTCTCGGCTATAAATTTTGCTCTCAGCGGATCGCCCGGAAGCAATACTGATTCTGCTATGTCGCCTTTGCTTGCGGCGTTAATATGTGTACTCATCTCTCTCTCTCCTTTTCAGATTGTTACGCACCTATCACAATCACTTGTGGTTGATGAAGGTGCTATGTCAGGAATTCCGCGGCTTCAGCCGCTAGAATTCTACGACTAATTTTCCGCAAGAGTGTTGTTTAACGTACATTCCGTTTTAAAGCCACTTGCGGAATCAGCCCAATCACGAAATGTTTTTGAAAAAACATTACATACCCCGAATATACTCTTCGAATTTTTGCAGCGGCACTTCAAACTCCTTGCGCCCATATCCCATTCTAAAATAAGTATCGGGATATTCGTAGATGGTGGCAGGAAGCAGCAATACTCCTGATTTTTGGACTAAATCCTCACAAAACTCGTCCATGTCTTTGTCCAGTTTCAATTTATGAAAAGCGATAGGACCGCATTGTGGCGGGTTGTTTTCAAACAGGTGGTCATACTTTGCAAAAAAAGCGTTTGCAATGTTTAAGTTGTCACGAATTATTTTCAT
>JGI20163J26743_11538125_pt1 | contig 14058 bp, 15 predicted proteins | sample TergutCu122P1_FD_26743 | JGI IMG/M metagenome (IMG submission 26743) | reverse complement strand
TGAAGAGTCAAATACGTCACCAGTAGCAGCAAGTCTGCCCGTATAGTGAACAGCAACCATGTCGCCAGCTTCAACATATTCAGCAGCTTCCATCTCAGGCACTGTCTCAACAGCGTCAGGCGCATCTAGCTCTGCCCCATTAGCATCTGCTGCGTCGTAATCATAACCATCATCATTACAAGCAGCGAGAATCATCATGGCGCCCAGCAAAATCCCTATAATCAATACACGTTTTTTCATTGCATTCTCCTTAATAAATTAACAATAGCCAAATTACGGCACTGAAACATTATAAGCCACTTGCAGCAAAAGAGGGGCGAATTTACAAAGCAGTGCTTGAGCATGTCTACTACAATAAGCTAAGAATCCAAGTGTGCGATTGCATAAAGTGGTACGCCCTTTTGCGAGGTTTAACAAAAAGTCGTACCACTTTTTGTGACTAGACTCACTCTTCAGCATCTACTTATCATTGAGAGAGGTCTGCAGAAATTATCTACCTCTCGCCACTTGTCTTTGGATGCTGCGGTTGGCTGCAAGTACTTCGTGGTAGCCCGTTACTGGTGTGTAGAAATTCATGGTTGCGCCGCCCTTGCATGACCTGCATGAGTCTGCAGCTGCTATGCCTCGTGCTATTTTGTTGTAGTCTGAAGCAGTATACATCGCTCCTGCAACACTGATAGCAGCTGCGTTCGCTGCCTGAATTTCAAGCTGCACCATAGGTGCTACATCAAAGGCTTCCATAACAGAATCAGAAATACCACAAGCAGCCTTGATAACATCAGCTAAGCCACTGTTAAGTCCATCAATAAGGCCTGAACAGATACCTTGACCAATTTTCATAAACTCACGAGAGGGCGAGTTAATGCCTAGCCTACTTCTTGCAGCATTTAGTGCCCCTTGAGCAATATCGCTCATGCGAGCTGCAATAGTGCTTGCTGCACTATTTATTCCACTAAGAAGTCCACTAACAATAGAGCGTCCAGCAGATTGCATCGTATTGGAAAATCTGTTTGTTTCCCGCTCTGCGCTACGTGTTGCTTCTTCGTATTCTTTTTGAGCAGAGCTAAGTTTTGCTGCAGATACTGTATGAGCAGCACTTGCTTTAGTACTATTTCTTTGTGCTCCCTCATATTCTCTTGTTGCTTGTGCAACACTGTCATTTGCACTTTCAAGACTTCTATTTGCTCGCTCAAGAGAGTGTGCAGCTTCTCTTGCTTCAAGACTTCCTACACCATAACGTTCAAGTGCTTGGTTATACCTTAGTTGTGCGCGCTCTACAGCAAGTGCTGCACCTTCTGCATCAAGTTGTGCACCTGACAGGGCATCTTCGGCATCTCTTACCGCATCAAGGGATCTGCGTAAATCATCTAATGTTGATGAGTAGACTTCAGTTGCCGCTTTGTGTTGTTCTTGAGCAGCTCTTAGACGCTCATTAGACATCACTGCACCCATTGCAGCGTCCCCAATTCCTGAAACAAGTGAGATAACTCTTTGTATTGGACCTGGCAGACTTTCATACAGACCTTTGAAAGTTGCATACATGTTCTCTCTAAAGGTCTCCATGCGAGCTGCTCCAAAGATTGCTTCTCCTAGTCCATTAAAGAAGCCCAGTAGTGTAGACACAAAACCCTCTACCGCACCAAAAGTTGCTGTAAAAAATCCTAGCAAGCCTTCAGAAAATCCTTGTGTTATCTGCTCGACACCAAGGCGTATCTTTTCTCTGTTTCCTGATAAAAGTCCAACGATGCCGTTTATAAGTCCAGCAACCATATTGATTGCTCCTGCTAGACCTTGCAAAGCACCTGCAAAAACATTTGCAAGAGCAGTACCTATAGCAGTAAGCTTTGCGTATAAAACCATTCCTGCCAAGATTATATCTCCTACTAAAAATGCAGCTATTACTTTCAGTACTGCAAGTAGTGGTTGTAGTGCTTGCATTAGGTTTGCCCATGCAGCGCGCAGCATCTCTACTGATGAAGTAACTCTTGACCATGCTTGACTAAACTGATTATTTAAGAAGTTAATAATCGGTCTAATCTTATCTCCTAGCAAACTCCAAGCTAAAGCGAAGGTGCCTACTACTGCAGCTACTGCTGCTATTGCTTTGCCGAATTTGACTGCAGCCGCTGTAAGGCTTGCAAAGAGTGTCGTTTTTGCAAAAGCATTAGCCATACCTTTAAGCACTGAAAACATAGTCCCTCTAAGAGCACCTCCAAGAAACGAAGCTGCTACCATAGCACCATTCCCACTGCTTTCTACTGCACCTTGTAAGTCTAGTGCTTCCTCCATTCCTCGTGATATATCTTTGCCTATTTCCTTTCCTATTGAAGTGAAATCTGTATTGCTAAGTTGTCTCCTCATTTCAGAGACAAAATTATCCATATTAGGAACAACATTGATAATTGCTGTTCCTAATGCATTGTTATTATGCATTTCGCATCTCCTTAATCTTCGTTTATTTTCAGATAATTAATTGACAATCTTTCCGTACCTCCATAAAGTGTTGGATTGATTTTTTCTTGTAAGTCTGTACAATTGCTTGAATACTTACACATCTAAGACATCGAATTGCCCTCGCTGTCCACCAACGAAAGGTTACGCATGTTACTTCCCAAAACAAGTAAAAAGTACCAAGCTGAAACTATTGCTGATCGTGGTCTCAATGTTGAGCAATATTCTGCAGAAGAACTTAAAGCCTATAATTTCAAGGATGTTGAACAGGCAACTATACACATAAGCGAAAGTGAACTGCCTCTTGCACTCGAAAGTATAACGTCGGTTGGTCATGCACGAATCCAGACCCAGCAAGGCTGGATTAATATGCGGCAAAATGAACTACTCATGCGTCAAAATGAACGCATTATCCACCTACTTGAAAGACTAGTAGGCGAATCATCAGCCCCTACTCAAAATACTTGCCCTCAATGTAGCACTCCTTGCGACAGCACAGCTTTCTGCTCACAGTGCGGTTGTAATCTAGCTTCTTAACACCAAGCATTAATTATTACCTGCAAGCTGCATAGCATGGACGCACTCCCCCAGCAGAACATTAGATAAACTAAAGGCTGCCTCAAAATCTTGATGGCAGCTTTTAGTGATTTCTTATTTCTTTTCGTGCCTCTTGTTTAACTTTTTGATTCCTTCGGAGTGTAGTTGGCTTACTCGTTGTAAATACTGCTTGCGGCGTTGTTGGAAGTCTTCTTCTTTTCCGAAGATTTGTTGTGCGGTTTCTTCTCTGTTTTGTAAGAAGAAATAGTATGACTGTAGTACGTGGATTTCTAAGTTGCTGGAGAGGGAGTTTACCATCTGCCATAGCTCATCGTGTTCTTGTTCTCGCAGTATATGTAGTCCTTCTAGGTCTTTGCGAAGTTCATTTATTTGATTGAGTTTAAGGGGTAGGCGGTCATAGATTTCACCACCTTGCACTGAAGTGTTTAAGATGTTGCTTGTTTTTGCTAAGGCCAATCCTTCACATAAGTTTTCCAGCCTTTGTTCGGTGTCCTGAATTTTTTGTAGTAAGTCTGCGTGTGTCGTAAGCCTAGTTTTTACGTTCATTTTTTAGTCCCTTCCTAATCGTGGCATCGGCTTCTTCGACGAACAGGAGAAAAGCAGGACTAAGCAAAATACGTATCCGCACAACTGTTCGGACGTTCTATGTTACCGTACAAATGTATGCTTCACAATAATTCCACAAACTAGCCTTTTAATTGCAAAAAATCCGCACCACTTTTCAAAAAATCGCTAAAGTGGTACGGATTTCTGCTTGCTGTTATTCTGCTTGTCTTATGGTCGTCTTAATTGTCCAGCTCTCAGTAGCTGTAATAGTCTTGTATTTTGCGCCGCTGTACCTGTGTAGTTTGTGATACCGTTTGCTCTGGCAATTCTTGCGCGGTTGGCAAAGCTGCTATTAACAGCGATTCGATTTAGCGCAGCAACAATGCTTCCCCTCGCGTCATCACTTCGCGGGAAGAACTGATTGCTGGCAGGTGGCGTTGCAGGCGGTGTTGGCACTGCAGGAGCAGGTGCAAGATTTGCATTTACCCTGCGTGCAAGTTCATTCATGCGTCCTCGCAAATGTGGGCCTGGGCAGGCAGTGGCTCTCACGTTGCTGTGCATAAGCAAGTTTTGTCCAACAATAAGTTGTCTCCAGCCACGTCTGCGTGCAATCTGTGTACACAAAGTCACCAGCCTGTCAAAGTTAGTGTTACTTACCGTCCAGTTAGGTGCGCCACCGTTGTTTGACACCCCAATTCCAATGGAGCGGTCATTGCCTCTTGAGCGATTTCCAATGCCGTCCCCTGCATGCCAAGCACGGTTTCCTTCTTGAACAAATTGAGCTACCCTGTCACTTCCAATTCCGTAGTGATAGGATACGCTGCGGTTGTTCAGTATATTGCGCACTTGATTTACTGTCAGATTTCCTGCAAAGTGGTGAACCATAATCGCATCAATGCCAAAGGGTCTTCCAGCACTAAAGTGCCTTACCGGTTTTTGTACAATATTCATTACCTCACCTCCCCAAAAACTCCACCAGTGCCCATGCAGTCCGTTTCTTTCCTTGACGTCTCAGCGTCTTTTCTTGCTTTATTCATCTTGCCAAGTTTTACCATCAGAGGAGACAAAATTGCCATTACTGCAGGAATAGCAAACATTGTCACTACTTCTACAAGATAAGGGACTCTCTCCACCGCTTGAATGAATGCCAAAAAGCATAGTGTTGCGGCAATAATTCCTTGCAAGATAGTACGAAGCACCGTTGCAGACGCTGAATTTTCACATAATAACCAATGAACCATTTCTTTATTCCTTTCTGTATTTTCTCTTAGGCCATCTACACTGTTGATGTAGGCCTTGTAACGGTTTCAAAGCTTCTATTTGAAGTTGGCGCAAGAAGCAATGAGCAATATGAAACATTTGCCCCAATGGTAAAATCGCCCCAATTGTTGCGCATTACAATTCTTAAGGTGTTACCGTCAGAAAAAGAGCCTGCAAGGCTGAAATTGAGTCGTCCCGACATTGGGAAAAAGCCTACCACTGCCCATCCAACAGGAACGGTATAAGTAGCTTCTCTTGTCTGCCTGTGAGCAAAGGTAAAATTAGTCGTTGATGTAGATGTGATATTTACCCGTCTAAAGAGATTGCTGGGCAGATTTCTAGGCTCTACTGCTCTGCTTGCAATGGCTGGGGCTGTGACTCCATTGTTGGTCAGTGCTCTTACTCCCACAGCATTATCAGCAATTCTTGATGCTGTTACAGCGTTGTTAGCAATCTGTGTGCTGGTGATTGTGGCATTAGCAAGTTTTGTACCCACAATAGTCCTGTCAGGAATCCTAATGGGAGAAGCCCCAAGTCCTGCTATCTGAGTTACCACTGGACCTGCAGCAATGGTTGCTGTACCAATGCGCAAATCATTTGCTCCAAGTGCAGTAACTAGACGTATAAACACATCTTGTCCACCTTGTCCGTCTGCCTCAATACGCGCCACAACATTAGTTGCACCAGCAACCACATCAGCGGTATTTAACATAAACCTGTCAAATCTTGCGTATGCTCCTGCCACAAGGCATACCCCACTTACTTCAAAATTGCCACTGCCCACAGCAACAAAGCTGAATTGCTCCACAATCATGTCGCTCCACAAATCACGGTAGAGCATGCGTCTTTGTGCTGCAGTTATTTCTCTCAAGTTGTCTTGAGAGCTGTCAAAGGGAAGTGTTGTTAAATCATTCATTTTTTATTTCCTTTCTAGAATTTGTCTAATAGTTGGATAGGTGGTGCCAATAGTGATGTTAGTGCGTGAATGTTGTCCCTCAAAGACTTCTTCAACTTCACTTACCATGTCACTGTGTCTGGCACCAAAAACTTCATAGCTAATACGGTCGCCTACGTGGTAATCGACGCCATATTGAAAGCGCATCTGACTTACTGCTCCTGTTAAAGCATGGTCACAAGGCTGCTCATGCAACTTTTCAAGTCCGCGTGCTCTCAGGGCTGCCACTACTTGTGAGTGTGGAATCGTGCCACCCTCACCGTCATCTGCGCCGATATCATTTGCATCAACCCACAGCTCGCCAAAAGTAGGACTTAAACTGCTGTCACGAATTGCTGCAACTACTCTTGCAGAGCCCTCGCCCTGTCCAGCAACAACTGCCAAGATGTTTCTGTCAACACTTGCAAAGGCAAGTTCAATATTTGACAAGTCACCATGCTTTGCCGACACTACAACTTCTTTGGTCAAGTCTTGACCTTCATAAAGCAGTGGTGTAATCCTCTCAGCTCTAAAGCGTGAGAAAAAGCGCAGAGGCAAACCTTCAAGTACGCTTTCTATGTGTTCATAGACAGTACCCCACGACATTTGCTGAATCAGCCTTTCATTAAGTAGTGCTGTCGTAGCCCCCGTATTTTGCATGGAATCAAAAAGGGGAAGTGCACGACTTCCCGCAACCTCTGGTCTTGCCGCAGTGGCAGCTGCAACAAGTCTTGTAACAATTTCTTCACGGCGCAGATTGTTAAAGTTGTGCGTTCGCCAAAGAACACGTCTGCGCAAAAGTTCTACAGGGTCATAAGCTGACAAATAAGCAGCTCGCTGACCCGACTTATCAACAACACCTTTGCGATTGATAAAAAGAATCGTGTCGCTGTCAGAACGTTTAAGATAAGTCGCCTGTGCCATGTCATCAAAACAACAAAGTGGTGCCTTCAAATCAGCAGTAGAAGTCATAAGGCCTGTGCGCCAGGTCAGACTCTCATATTCAGACAGAAGGGCAATGCGCTGCCCAGCTGCATTCAGTAGGTATAGTTCCATAACTTATACCCCCTCAAATATCTCTGAATAACGAATCACCGCAGCACCAGAAAGTCCGCTCAAAGTTACTCTGCTCTCTCCAACAGGAATAGTTGGAAAAGTTCCTTCAAAGGCACTGAGCCTTTTCTGTCCATTAATGCTAAGTATTTTTGTGCGAGTATCTAGAACTACCTTTTGATTTGCTAAAACTCCTGTCACCCAAGCCAGCTCTTCGCCTTCAATTGCAATACTTAAGTTCCCGCTGCTTCCTGCTGTCATTTCAAGCACAAAGGGTGTAGGATAGTCTCCACGATTAACAACTTGTGCTGACCCATCCCCTGCAATAGTTCCGTAGGCTAGAGGGTAAGTCACAGGATATTTAAGTCCGCCCTCTGCACGGTCAAAGCTGCCCTCAAAAACAACATCGTTTCTAAAATAGGGCTGCGGACATAAAAACGAAACCGATACTACAGGGGTTGCCAAAGCACTTGCTGCACTTACCTGAACAGGTCCGTCTCGATAGCCTTCGATTGCTCTTGTAGTATTGCCACGGGTGACTTTGATAACTTCTTTTTGCCCCAGCGGAAAAAGAGAAGAAATAGCCTGATAGCCTCTGTCCCTTGCTACAAATTCAAGAGTAATGCGCCTAGACTGTGCTCTAGACCCTCCCACAGAACCACCATCAAGAATCGCATGGTCAAGATGAGCAAGCTCACTTGGCGCAGAAGTCAGTCCATCATGTCCGACAAGTACCATTGCTTTATCTGCCCCACTTGAAAGCTGCACCCGATTAGAAATGTCAATCTCAAGTGCATTTTGGTTGTATTCCAAAGGGTGCATTGGCGGCAGACCGCCAAAATCCTTCTCCCCTTCACCGCCATCTACTTGGACTTCTTCAGGACAATATTCCTCATTAATGCAAACACCCTCTTCGTTTAAGAGGGTGCTAAAACTTTCATCTGCAAAAACACTTAAGTCTTTGCATTCATTTTGTACAAACATATATTACCTCCTCGCTGCTTGTCGTTGTGCTGTGCGCTGTGCTGCTAGCACTTCGTGATAGCCCGTTACTGGTGTGTTGAATGTGTTGTAGGTGTTACCGCTTGCACCTGCTAGTGCAAGTGCACTTCTTGATGCGCGTGCGCTGTAACTAGTGCCAACAACTCCTGCAGTTGACGCTGCAAGTCCTAGCTGTACGGTAGGTGCCACATCAAAGGCATCAGCAACAGCATCTGACATATCGTAAGCAGCTTTGATCACATCAGCTAAGCCATCGTTAAGTCCATCAATAAGGCCCGAACAGATACTTTCACCAATTTTCATAAACTCACGAGAGGGCGAGTTAATGCCCAATCTACTTTTGAAAGCATTAATTGCATCACCTGCTAGATTGCGCAGGCGTTCAATAATTCGGCTTGCTCCTTCAGAAATACCTCGCAAAAGTCCGTTAATGAGTGCAGTTGCAGCACTTCTCATGTTCTCGACAAAGCCTCTAATCGTGTTAACAAAATCTAGTACCATTTCACGGATTCTGTTGACAGCATTAGTGGCACCCTCTCGGATACCATTAAAAAGACCTGTCATCAGAGTTCCAGCAGCAGCCCTCATGCGACTAATTGCGCCAGACACAAATTCAACAGCACTACTAATTGCTGTGCTGATTCCTTCTCGGATATTGTTAAAAGTGTTAACAGCAAAATCTCTCAAGCCGTTAAAGATAGCAGTTGCTCCAGCAACCATTGCTCGCAGTGGTGCTGTTACAAAATTGACTAATTTTAAGAACCATTCATGGATTGCATTTACCATCTTAGGAACGATTGAATTGCCCACAAGGGTATTCCAAAGATTTGTAAAGAAGGTAGCTACTCCTTCAATAAAACCTTCAACAAAGCCCAGAATCATATTAATTCTTCCAAAGATAATATTTTGAATGCCTGACCACATGGTCTCCCATGCTTCACTGATTTTTTCACCGTCTCCAGTAAAAATCCCAACAATCAAGCTAAAAAATCCAGATATTACCTCGACAATACCCGTAACAACTTGCACAATACCTGCAAGAGCATTGATAACGCCGTTAACGATGCCGACAAGAATTCCAAATACCACCGTAATTTTTGCAATCTTCGGAGCAAACTTGGCAACTATTACCGCTCCAATAACCTTAAACATATCCCACAGTCCACCAAGTGCGTTGCGCAGACTTTCTAAGTGGGGCTGCATTTGCTCAAAGGCTCTGCCCAGTGAATCTCTAAACATATCAATTATTGGAGCAAAGAATTCTTTGACTCTAGCAAAAACTGCCTGAATCTGATCACCCCACAATTTCCACGCAAGTTTCGCCACACCAGCAACAGCCGCTATCGCCAAAATCGTCTTCCCTACTGGCCCAAGAGCAGCCCCCAAAACAGCAAATCCCGCTTTTGCACTTATTCCAAAAGCCATGAAAATCTGACCTAATGTTGGGAGAAGCTTTCCCTTGAGAAGAACTCCCATTGCAGTTAAGGTCGCTGCAAGTTCAATAATTGGACGAAAGGCAGACTTGGCAGTATTTTCAATCTCTGCAAATCCTTGATTAAGCCTGTCAATTGTCTCCACAAGATTATCCCACCCCTGTACTGCTGACTGAAAATCTAGTCCGCTCCCTATGCCGCGCGACAAATCTTCACCAATAGCTTTTCCCGCAGATTCAAACCCAGCTCCATTGAGTTGTTTCTTCATTTCAGAAATGAAATTGCTCAAATTGGGAACAACATCAATAACTGCAGTTTGTAATGCTGTATTTCTAGACATTTTATGCCTCCTTCTTTAATTTGATTCCAAATTTTTATCACTGTTCTTACCTTTCTTTATCTGGCTCTGCGCATTTGATCGTCACCACATACACAGCACAAAAATGCAGTGAACCTTCACACCAGGCTTAAATATCCAAAAACATCATCTTCTTGCCATCTCGTAATAGTCCAAATCTTGCAAATAAATTTTCACCACTCTCATGTATAATCAAATCCCAATGGAGAGATCTTGCTGGAAGGAATTAACATGAAAAAATGCTTTCTATTTCTATTAACAATATTGTTCATAATTAGTGCAGGAATACTTATTGGTTGCGACGAATTTGAAGTGAATAGTGGCAACATTAACAATGTCGAAACTCAAACAAGTGAGTCGAATGGAGCTGCTGACTCTCAGATCTATTCAATTGGTGATACTGCAGTAATGAGCAATTTCAATTTCACCGTAAACAGTATCCGCACAGACTTGGGCACTGAAGCCTTCCCACCTGATGATGGTAACGAATTTTTCTACGTCGATGTAACTATCGAAAATACCTCTAGCGAGTCACAACATATTTCTTGTATAATCCACTTCGAAATTGTGGACAGTGATGGAAGAAGCGTTAGGCAAGCCTTATTTGCACGAACTAATGGTCTCCTTGGTGGAGAAATCCAACCAGGTCGTCAAATGACTGGTGAATATGCTGTAGAAGCTCCAATCGGCATAGAAGGACTAGAGCTGGAATTCACTACTGGCGGAACCATACGCAACAGAGAAACCGTCATCTTTGCTCTCGATTAAAAATAATGATAAGCACAAAGCTGGGCACCAATCAACTCGATTGATGCCCAGCTTAATCCACGCTCTTAAATCCCCAACCTACAACAATGTACGACAGTACTCACATCTTCCATGTTGTCCTACAACTACTAGATTTCTTGCCCTGCAAGCAGGACAGGTAACCACCTCTGTTTGAACAGATTCTGCACTATCCTGAACAGCTTGCTCCACTTCAGTTTGAGGAAGCATGATTGTACGTGTGCCTTGATCAATATAAGCCTTGGGGAAATAATCTTCATCTATCATCTTTTGCAAATCTTTCTGAACTTCATCAGAAGATTTTCCAACTGCAGAAGCAATATAGTCGATAGAAGTTTGACCTTGGTTTATCACAATGTCAATGTACTTCTTGTATTTTTCGGCCTTTTCTTTCATGTTCCTTGAAGTGATAAATAGCCAAACCCCGCCGCCACCCAAAAGAACAGTCGCTGCCAAAAAGTCAGAGTTAGTAAAAGACAATACTAAGTAAACTGCACCAAATCCCATAAGCACAAAAGAAATAATTCTAACTGTTTTGCTATTCTTTAAGATAGCAGACCTATCTGTATTTGCTCTTTGAAAAACTAAGAACAGCCCCACAGGCCAAAAAAAGATACACCAGAAAATTATCCATCCCCAACTAAGAGGCTTTTTGACCGTATCTGCTTGAGCATTAGTACTGCTTGATTCCCGATTGGAATTTCCAAAAGATTGCTCTTTTTGTCTAAGTTCACGCTCTCTTATTTCAAGTTCACGCTCTCTTAAATCCTGCTCTCTCTTATTGAGGTTTTGCTCTCTTCGCCTGTCTACATCTGCTCCATGATTCATTCGATTATTCACTTTGTAGCTCCTTTTACAGTCGGTACACATGAGGGGTATGCCATCCCACAGCTTAAATCTTACCAAATTAGACGGGTTCTTTACGAAATGAATGTGCGATGCATATCTCATCCATAAAGATTACTGACAAAAACATACCTCGCCAAGTACTTGCCTACTTTCTCATTCGCCCCAATTGCTGGCGATATTCTTCGGCTGACAATCTTTCCTCTTGACTGCTATCTTGCGCTTTGAATTGTGGAAGTTCGACCATTTTTGGACGGTTCCTTCCCTTGTGTCCGTCTTTAGTTTGCATCCACACTAGCAGCCTTAACATGCCTACTGCTTCTGCTAGTAGATAGTCCTTCCTATCCCACTCTAGTGCTGGCTCTAAGGCACACATGCAGCGTGACTGCTGCGGTAAGTTTGCTGCTAGGTCTGCTGCATGTGCTATCGAATAGTCCATTCCCATGCTGTCAATATTTAGCTGATAATACTGTTGAAAGTCCGCTCTTAGTTTTGAGTTGTGCTCTCTGCGCAAAACTAAGAGCGTGAGAAGTTTGGGGCTACTTGCTTCAGCACCTCGAATAGAAACTCAGATGCTCCATCAGCAGTTACAATTCCGCTCTCATTGCGCAATTTCTCCAGTATTTCCTTATGTTGGTCACCAAAAATATAGCGCATAAGCTTTGGAATTCTAAACACATTGCCTGACATAATGTCATCAATCATGTCAAACATCTCTAGGTCGTTGAACTTATCTGGGTCAACTTCTACTGTTATCCCGTGTGAGTTGATAGTGAGCAGCTCTTTTGGCTGCTCACTTTTGTTAAAGTCTCTATTTTCGTTAGACACTTAACTCACCGACTTAAACTACTTCAGCTAGGTACTCATAAGCAGTGTTACCACTTGCATCTGGCAAGGCTGCAAGAGTTAGTTCATAACCCACAGGGTCAGAGCCGTTGTAGACAACATCACCTAGTTCTGTAGTTTTTACACGAGGAACTACGATGCGCTTGACCTGTCCTGCACCCATAAGGATTTCGTATACATGGACACGCTCTGCCAAAGCACGTGCATTGTGAAGAACTGCTGTTCCCGCTGCGTCAACTGTGACGTTTTCTGCACCGTAAACTTCTTTTAGGGTTTCTGTGCTGGTTTCGATTAGCTTGAAGCTAAACTCTTCGCTGCGGCTGGTGACCTCATTTAAGACTTCGTCTCCACCCCATGCTACTACCGTATTGTTTTCTGTGTTGATGGTGTTGGTGATGCCTTCTTCTGAGGCATAGCCTAGTTCAATGAAGTCAGATGACAGAGGTGAAGTTGCATCTGTCGGGATGGGTGTTCCTGCAGGGGCTGTAAAGATTGCTCCGCCTACATTTGGTCTACCAGTGCGTACGTTTTGTGAATTCATGATTTTCTCCTTAAAAATTGAATAAGAGCCTCCTTATAGGCTCTCTCTTTGACTGTTTTTCTTTCTTGTTTTGTTTTTTTGGATTTGATTTTGACTTTAGGTCACACACACTAGGTCAAGTTCGATTTGATAGCGAGCATGTCCAGAATCGGCAGCAGCGTAAGTGTGAAGTGCTGTTCTTGATACTTTGCTGATGCGATTGTCTTGCGTAAGCTGTCCTATCAGTTCATCAACTTGATAAGCAAGTTCAGCAGCACGTTCATTACTGGCTGCCCAGATTTGCAGAGCAATACTGGGTCTGTCGATGGCAACATTATCACGTCTGCCACCCGTTCGTTTTACTACGGCAAATTCTTCAGGTCGTGTTGCAGGCACATCTTGGTAGGCTTCAAGGCTTAAGTTAAGACTGCTGAGCCACTTTGTGATGTGTGCTTCAATATTCATATTTCACCTCCTCTCTTTTGTAGTCATAACTCACTTTTTGTCATCTTAACAATAACTGATAAAAGTGCTTATCAGAGCTTCTAATTGTTTACAAAAGATTAGCAAACGTTTGTTTTGCTTACAATTGTTTACCTTAGCTTCGCAAAGTTTCCAATTGTTTCAAAAAGTTTCTAGGAATAAAAGAGGTCTTGTGATTGTAGAGTTAGGACAACAAATGGGCTGCAGTGAGACAGTTACTTTCGACAAAAAAGCTAGTGGAATAACTGGTGCAAAACTTCTTGCATAGCACCTTTTAAAATTTCTCCAAACATACAAACTGACACTTTTGCTTTTAACACTACGCACTAGGTCATTAAATGCTTGTGCTGCTGGTTCGTCGTGGCACTCCTGCGTGTCTCAATTCTATTCTTTGCTATTAGACATTTGGACCATCGTTTCCGTCAGATGTTTTATCGTATGGCATATTTTCAAATAGCTGATCGATTTCTTGAGAGATTTTTGATAGAGGGTCTACTCTATGAGTTTGTGAAAAATCACCAGCAGAAATTGTCTGATCGTACAGGTAATCAAGTAGTTGATCTTTTTTATCATGTTCGTAATATTCGTGCAGTACTTGATTAAAATCTTGTAGCTTGTCTGTAGTGACTGTCAGAAGTCCTGCACCATGCCTGATGAGGATATCATTGGTTGCCATAAAAGATGTTCTTTTGTTGCCGTCCCAAAAGTGTTGCCCTTTAGAGCCCCATGCAAACAATTCAAGTGCGCGATGAGTAGGACTTTCGATGCTCAGAATTTCAGATAACTCTTTTTCAATTTGTTCTCTTGGTTTAATAGGGGGCCTGTAGCTTGTTCCCACAATACCGCCCTCACCTGTTCTGAAATTGCCTGGATCGAGAGAATCACCCTCAGCAACAATGCGATTAATTTCACGTAAGCTGATAGGTTTACCTGCTTGCACTTGACCAAGTAAATAATTCCATCCACGTTTTAGATTGTTTGC
>JGI20163J26743_11538126_pt1 | contig 14108 bp, 10 predicted proteins | sample TergutCu122P1_FD_26743 | JGI IMG/M metagenome (IMG submission 26743) | reverse complement strand
AGGGGTTTGATGGGTTTTTTTATCGTACGGGTGATATGGGCGCGTTTTTTGATGGTGAGCTCTATATAACGGGTCGTTTGAAGGAGATGGTTATTGTTAATGGTAAGAACATTTTTCCTAGTGATATTGCTCTTCTTTTGCAGCAGCAGTGTCCTGCGTTGCCAAGGGATGCGTTAAGTGTTTTTTCTGTTCAATCTGATGATAGAGAAGAGCCTGTTCTTTGTTTGGAGAGTGATGTTAATTGTGCATTTGCTCCATTGGTTCGTGATATTAATAGAGTTGTAGCGCAGGCGTATCAATTTTCATTTAGCGATATTGTTTTTGTCAGGAAAAATACTCTTCCTCGTACTGATAATAGAAAAATCAAAATGTATGCGATTAAACAGTTTTATGAGCAAAACAAGTTAGATGTTTTATACAGTACCAAAGCATCACACGTTAAGTACGCAGATATAGTTGTTGATGAGGATGTAGCAGGTTTATCTGCAAATGCGTCTATAGAAGAAATAAAGATGTGTGTACGTCACGTATTTCAAAGTGCCATAGGTCATATAGACTTTGATGATAACACATTTTTCACAGATTTAGGTGCTAACTCTCTTACAACCATTGAAATGATAAGTAAACTAGAATATTACTCTGGAGCAGAGTTAGACATTAGACAACTTACCAGTGCATTAACTGTAAATGATTTAGCGCAGCATATCCAACTTTTTCTACGTGGCGAAAAGCACAATCGCCTTGACTTATCAACAGAGTGCATTTTAGCAGACGACATTCTACCACAAAATAGCTATACCATACAACCTGAGCAGTGTCATAACATTTTCCTTACAGGTAGCACAGGCTTTTTGGGTGCTCATTTAATTAAATCGCTAATTAATCAATCTAAAGATGGAAACATCACCCTCTTTTGTCATGTTAGAGCAGAAAATCAACAAAAAGCTATGGAACGCATCGTAAACAACATGCAATTCTTCCACTGTTGGGAAGAAAAATTCAAAAACAAAATCATAGCAATACCAGGAGATTTAAAAAAGCCTAATCTTGGCATTGAAAACAGTCTATATTATAGCCTCTGCAACACCATTGACGCAGTATATCATAATGGTGCAATATTGAATTTCTTATTCCCATACAACCAACTTAAACAGACAAATGTAAATGGCACAATAGAGTGTCTGCGTTTTGCCTGCACGGGTAAGTCTAAATATTTTCATTACGTTTCCTCCTATAGCGTCTATGACAATCCAAGTCACTTTGACAAAATCGGTTTAGAATCTGATCCTCTATCTTCTTATGAGGGATACTTTTTAGGTTATTCTGAAACAAAATGGGTTGCTGAAAAACTTGTATCAGAAGCTGCAGCACGTGGTCTGCGAACTATGATATATCGTCCAGGTGAAATCACTGCATCGGTTAACAATAACGTATGGAAACTAGAAGATGTTATAAGCCGTACTATTGTCGGATGTATCCAAATGAACGCTGCACCAGATATAGATGTACACCTTCCACTCACACCTGTAGATTATGTAAGCGATACGATTGTATACATATCTCGTCAAACAAAAGCTGTTGGCAAATGTTTTAACCTTGTCAACAAAAATGCTACAGATATTAGGGCAATAAGCAGTTTTATTAAAAATGCAGGCTACAAACTGGAAATTTTGCCATATGCTGAATGGACTAAAAAATTGTCTGAATGCTCTTTTGAAGAAAACGCGTTAAGCATTCTATCTCGACTATTCACAGACAAACGCAGTGATGGTGAGGGTTTAACTGAAAGATATGGAAACAGACAAGCACGTATAGATACCTCAAACACCAACGCGTTACTTAGAGGCAGCGGAATCACCTGCCCAGTTTTAGATGAAAATGTTTTCCGTAAATACTTAGAAATGTTTGCCAAAAAGGGTCACATTCCAAAAACTGCACAAAACAAAAACCACACAACATAGACCAAAGGCAAGCCTATCATTAAAAAGAAAGCTAACGCTACCATATCCAACATAAAAAACACTAAAAATAGCAACAAAAATACTGTTTATACTTTATTAAGTAAGTGAATATCCTGTAACAGCATATTAGTATCAATAACTCTAATGGGTGGTGTTTCGCTTTTACTTGAACACACATAGCATACAACTTTCTCGTCGCTATAAACATTATGATAAAAAAGTTCAGGCTGTTTTAAAGTGCCCAATACACTAAAGGAAGGTAAATCTTTTGATAAGCCTTTGCCTTCCCATTTGATTCTGCTTTCTTTCTTTGTCCATATCTCAAAAAACCGTTGAATTCGCATACCATCATAGGCGGATAAGACATATGCCGTCTCATTTGGCGAAAAAAATTGTTCTGCAATTCTCATATCTACAGGTTTAACGAGTTCTATATCTATACCAACGGGTTCATCATCTACAACACATGCGACATAATGGCCAGCATGAGAAATATTGTAATAAATATGAGAAATATTCGTCAAATAAGGTTTACCATAAGAGCTAGTGGCAAATTCAAGCTGTTTATTACTAAATCCTGTAGCTCGACATATCTCAATGCGAACCAAAATATCGCCCAACAAACAATTTTGAGCATCCTGAAAACTACGAAAACGTTTTACACGTTCTTGCTTTTCAAGGGAAACATAGGAGAGTAAAGAATCATATTCATCCAACGAAAGTTCAGAAACAACATTAAGAATGACAACTTTAAACACAGTACGCTTTCTTCCCTAAACAGCAGATAACATACTTGTTAGTAACACAAAAGAGCTATTTGTCTTATTCCACAATTCACCATCGTTAAACAGATGTTTTAAACGCACTATTGACACAGTAGTGTTCTGTTTAAATTACATACACATCATTGGTTGCAACTATGTATTGACAAGAGTTTTTACTCGTCTTGAAACTTTATGATGTTTTTATATCCGGACGACAATGGATAATCTGGGTCGTCGTACACAATGTTAAGAGCGTAGCCATGGGTATTTAAGGCGGATTGGGTTAAGTCCCAAATTTTACCGGATGTTTCATCAGCTTTAAAAATGCCCCAAACAATGTCATCGCGCCACCGTAAACCTCCACCAAAGTTTTTAGGCAAAACCAGAACAGAATCAACGCTAATTCTACCATGATCAACACTAGGATTTTGAACTACATCATGCCAAAAGCGCTTTAAAGCATCAAAATGTTCCTCTTTAAGGGTACCATAAGAATTTGAAACCCCTTCCTCGTAAAAATTAAACAGTATCAAATATTTTGCTCCACACTCATACGAAGTTTTTAGTTGGTTGTAGATTTCTTCTCCGCTGTCAAGATATGGAGGTGTATTATATTTCCAAGTGATTATGGCACCCCAGTCTTTGTTCTGTGCAGTTGCTGCTCCGCGACAAAGGGATATTTGTTGGTTAAGTGAAATGTTCCAGCCTAGTTGTGTAAATAGCACGTCATAGCCTACTTGATAATCATACCAGTAAAGGGCATAATCGGAGCTAAAAACTGTGGTTAAGTTTTTTAAGAAACTAATTTTTTTATGGTTTAGGGTTAAAAACTGTTGGGCTACTTCATGGCTATTTTTGAATGGGTGAGCGTTTAATAATTGTTGATAAGTGGTTGATGCTGTTGCAGTTGGCTGATTGGAAATTACTGTGCCATTTGGATAATAGGTTGAATATATGCCATCTTCGTTGCTTGTAGGTTCATAGAGGTTGATTTTGCCGTTAAGTTCATAATGTATAGTTACACCGTTCGTTTTTTCTACAACAACATCGCTGTATCGTGTTTTCATTATAGAATCCCCCGTAACTGAGTCAGTGAATTTAGTGTAATCATCAAGCATTTTTCCGCCTAACTCATCGCTGTAGTAGACTCCAATTAGATGATCACCCCAACGTTCTTTTGCTGAGTCAAACCAAACAGAAAAGGTGTCTTCAATATAATGACCAAAATAGGGCAGAAAATGCAGACCAGCTTCAACTGCGTAATCGCCTATCTCGTTTATAGAGTTTATGTCTCTTTGCAAATTGCCTGATTGTAAAACAAACAGATTAGTGTAAGATTTAACTTTGTCTATGAGCTGTTTAGCTTCGGACACCGAATCACCACCATAGGTTACACCAACAAATGCTTGAGTGTCTTCACTGTGTTGTTTGCCGGAGTGGACAAATAGTATTGTTGCTGAAGTAATGATCATAACTAACGCTACAGCAAAGATTATTTGTTTTTTGGATCTGCGTTGCATATACTTGTTTATGTCGCTGACAAGTTAAAAGAAGTTTCTCATTTTTGAGGTTTTTAGAAAAAAATAGTTTGTAAAACAGAAATTAGTTTGTGTCATATTTTCAATATTTTGCTAAAAACAGAAATGTTCGTATGATGTATAATACTCCACCAAATTTAAATAACATATTAAATAAACAATGTTTGGAGAGTTAGTGTATTGAACAAAAAAATCATGTGTCTTATCGTATTTGTACTTATGATAGCAATTATCATTCCAACACAAATTAACATCGGTTACTCAGCCACAGGTGTTATTAGGATAAACAGAACTACGGCAAGTGCTCCAAACCAGCAAGTAACTGCTGGCGACACCGTAAACTTGTATTTTGGAGACCAAAGTATCATGTGGTCAGGTAATCAATTTTATCTTCTTCTAAGTCGTGACCTTTCAACTACAGTTTCATCAGGTGACTACATTTATTCGCCAATGTTTTCAGTAACAAACCTCCAAAGTTCATCTAGCTCTTATTATTCAAACAATGAAGGCTCATGGGTCATTGGAAATAACTGGGTAAATGGCACCTTCGCAAACAACATGCCTGCAGGAAGATACACAGTTAAAGCCTTTGATTTTGGTGCTGCAGGTTCACAAACAGATACAGGTTCAGTTGCGGTAACTGATACATACATAACTGTAACTGCTCCTCAAATTGATCAATTCACATTCCAAATTACGCCAAATGAAGGCCCAGGTGGGGTTCCCGTCAGATTTAGCGGTTCAGGTTATCCAGCGCTCTCAACAATTGATATTGCATATTATGATCCAACATATTCAGAGTATAGAATTTGGAGAAGAGAGACAACAGATGCCTCAGGCAGTTTTTTGTTCACTGCAGAGATTCCTGATTTAGGAAAATCAAATTACCAAGGAGACAATCCTGAAACATTTAACCGTGTTCAATTTAAAACACAATATCAGGGTTTAACGTACAGTTTTGCAAGCTACAATCAGTATGCACGAGGGCTTAAAACTATTGGAGGACAAACAGCGTATGGGCTTTATGGAAACAATACTAATTTGGTTTCAACTGTTAACGTTAAAGTTGGTGATACATTTAAAATTTCAGGCAAATGGTTCCATCCGGGAATAGTTTATGTCCTGCTTGATAGCAAAGTAACTGTGGGAACAGTAACTCGTGATCAATGGGATGATGCAATACGACTTGGCAGTACAATTGCTAATAATTTGGGCTATTTTGAGACTACTGTAACTATTCCTAATTCAATTGACGCTGGCGAGCATTACATAGCTATAGAGGATTCAGAGGATACACTTATTGTAAAGATATTGATAACTTCTGGAGTACTTCAAATTTCGCCGTCTTCAGGTACGGGAGGTGCAACAGTACGGTTTACTGGTTCAGGGTACCCAGCTTTGAGTACTGTTGATTTAAGTTATCGCGATACTCTTTATGGCTCATGGAATTATTGGACAAGTGTACGAGCAGATGCTGCTGGGAACATAAATTTAAGTGTTGAAATGCCTGATTTGAAAAACAAAGGCTATGCAGGCGATAATTATGAAAGTTCATCACAGATAACGTTTAGGTCAGAAGTTAATGGTAGAGCCTATTCATATGCAGATTACACACAATATGCACGTGGATTAAAACAAGTTGGAAGTAGAACAGCAACAACTCTTTTCGGTAGCTCTACAAACTTTGTCAACTATGACCTAAAAGTAAAATCAGGAGACACCATAACAATTTCTGGTCGCTATTTCCATCCAGGAGTCATTTATGTCCGATGGGACGGAGAAACAGCCGCAGGTACTGTAACAGCAGATCAATGGCGCAACGCAGCAATTATTGGAACCACAATAGCCAACGCACAAGGCTCCTTTGATGTATCAATAACAATTCCAGCATCACACAACGGAAATCATTGGGTATCCATAGAAGACTCACAAACCAACTTTGTAATCCAACTACCTGTTTCAGATACAGCACCACCCCAACCCACACCCACACAACCAACACCAACACCAACAACCACCCCAACACCAACCACACAACCAATAGCCACACCATCACCAAATAAACCGACACCAACAATCAACCTTCAATGCAAAAGTACACACATTGACAGCGGATTCAGAGTAGACCTAAGTGGAACAATTTCAAACAATAACATAGGACTTGCAAATAAAGCATTACAACTCTACATTAGCAAAGATGGAGGCAGAACTTGGGAACCATTAACATTAGTTAACACAAACAACGAAGGTCAATTCAATGCAGTCTGGGTATCTTCAGCATCAGGAATTTTTTCATTCAAAGCTGAACATACCGCAGATTCAGAATACAACGGGGTAACAGCAACAATAAACTTTGCCATCGAACCAGCAACAGAGGGCAACATAAAAGAAAACGTATTCACAATATCATCCAACTCGACCATTTCACAACTTAATTTCAACTCAGAAACCAGCGAACTAAGCTTCAGAGCAACTGGCGATACAGGTACTACAGGCTACGTCAGTGTAAACATTCCAAAAACTCTCATCAATGACATCTCAAACCTTAAAATCTATCTTGATGGGAAACAAATAGCCTTCAGCAGTTCACAAGGATCAGACACGTGGACTATTACCATTACATATTCACATAGCACTCACACAATCGTTATGAATCTATCCGGAGGCACTCAAAACCAAAATAACCCACAAATCACATCATGGACAATTATTGTAGCAGGTATCATTGCAGGCACAGTAATAATCACGGTTGCTATTGCTACGGTAGCACTAAAGAAAAAACGTCATAACAAAAATTAATGCAAACATATCTCCATTTTTTAGCACTTATTTTTTGTAGGCTATCTATAATCAACTAATTTTTTGGTACAAAAAGTTGCTAAAATGTTTAGGCAACCTCCGAAAACTCACGTTTTATGTTTCAAACTGATAGAAACAAAACAAATACAGCCAATTATCCCACACAAATTTCCCTACTTTACCTTTTTTCACACATTATACCAGATAGTTAAGAGGTTTTCAGAGGTTGCTTATACATCTGATTTGATCATTCGGTGGTGCATTTGATCAGTTTGAGAATACAAAAATACTGGAGCTAACGTCTACTGTTAAAACTTTTTATTGTCTCAAGTTAGGAAAGGCTTTATTTTAGGTTGTTAATGTGGAGAGTGATGTTGCAGAAAGATGAGAGATGTAGAGAATAAGCGTCTTATTGTGGTTTTTGAAGAGCAGGGGTTTAGCGTAGACTTTGATGGGTGGGGTGAGGGTTTAAGCCAAGAGTTAAAGTTGTATAATAATTTTTTAAAAGACCCATATAGGACTCTTTTTTTCTTTGGATTTAAACCTATAGACGATCCAACTGATAGCGTGCGGTTTTTGCATGTAATTTCGGAAAAGATGATAAATAAAATTTCTCTTCAAACAGACATAGAGTTTACAAGAGAAACGACTGAATTTGTTTTTAGTGATGATGAGCTTGAGGGTTTAATGTCAGCTACACCTTTTGCAGCAGGCATTGAACATGTTAATACTCGGTGGTTGCGTGAGGTTTTTTCTGAGCTTGTAACAATATTTAAAGGTCTTATCAGAGAGTATGAGGGAACGGTTCAGCGGTTTCTAACTGAACAAAAATCAAATTTAACTGTAATGGGTCGAGTATTTTTTCATCTAGTTGAAAGTAAAAATGATGCTATGCCTTTTGCGTTTTTAGCTACGTATTCAACTAAATCTGATACTGGAAATGTAAGTCATGTCCCTCTAAAACAGGCGTTGCTTGAGTATAAAGGTCAAACAGCTAAATTATTAGAGATGCTTTCCACGGTTAGTCAAGCCGTTCAAAGAAGTGCATTGATTTCTCAGTTAGCTGAATCGGGAGAATTATTCAGTCCACTTAGGTTTTCTTCTGATGATGCTTATATGTTTTTGAAAGAGATTCCACTCTATGAGGAATCAGGGATTATTTGCAGAATTCCTGATTGGTGGAAGAAGAAACAGAATCAAATTGGTGTAAAAGTAACAGTTGGTGAAAAAGGTCACTCAAGAGTTGGAGCAAAAGCAATTTTGAGTTTTAATCCTCAAATTTCATTGGGTGATGAAGTTTTAACTGAGGCGGAGGTAAGTTTTCTGCTCTCCCAAAGTGAGGGTTTGATATTTTTAAAGGGTAAATGGGTGGAAGTTGATCATAATAAATTAAAACAGGCTCTTGAAATAATGGAGAATGCCAGAGCATATGCTAACGGTGGGGATTCCATTGGCATATTTGATGCCCTACGCCTTGAAATGCAAGCAGCAAAACTGCTTAATTTACCTGAGAAGGGCAGAGTTGATGTTGAAATTTCAAACGGGCAATGGTTAGCCTTAGCGCTTGAAAAAATTAAAAAACCAGAGAAAATTCAAACTATTTCTGCTGGCGGTGAGTTTAAGGCTGTTTTGAGGTATTATCAACAGTTGGGTCTAAATTGGCTAACGTTGATGATAGAGATGGGATTTGGGGCATGCCTTGCTGATGACATGGGATTGGGTAAAACCGTTCAAGTCATAGGTTTACTTGAGTATTTGCGGGTTTCACAGAAACAAGAAAAGCCTTCCCTGTTGGTAATTCCTGCCTCACTTATAGGAAATTGGAAAGCTGAAATAGAAAAATTTGCGCCAAATCTCAAGTATAAGGTTTTACATGACAAATCAACCAGTAAAATTGACAATACTTACCAGATATACATCACAACATATACAATGCTTAGTAAGCTTACAGATGTTTTGAACGCAACATGGTCGCTATTTATTATAGATGAGGCGCAAGCCATCAAAAATCCTGCTACAAAACAGACCAAGGCTGTTAAGAGTATAAAAACAGATTCAAAGATAGCCCTAACTGGAACGCCTATTGAAAATAGGCTTACAGATCTTTGGTCACTTTTTGATTTTTTGAATGCGGGTCTTTTGGGAAATATGAAAGAGTTTAAAACCTTTACAGATAGACTAAAAAATCATGAAAATGATTACGGAAAGTTGCGTTCTGTTGTTTCGCCCTTTATTTTAAGACGTCTTAAAACTGACAAGTCAGTAATTTCTGATTTGCCCGATAAAATTGAAATGAAGACTTATACACCTCTTAGCAAAAAACAAATTGTTCTCTACAAAGACTTCGTAGAGGGACTGGAAGAAAAGCTTGAAAACGCTGAGGGTATTGAAAGAAGAGGTATAATTCTAACAGGCATATTGCGTTTAAAACAGATCTGCAATCATCCAGACCATTATCTTAGTCAAGGAGGATATGATGAGAAGCACAGTGGAAAATTCATACAACTAAAAAATATATGCGAAACTATCTATGAAAAGCGTGAACGCGTTTTAGTATTTACGCAATTTAAAGAAATAATAGCCCCTCTTGATGATTTTTTGGAGAAAATTTTTGAACGCCGAGGCTTAGTGTTACATGGAGGTACACAGGTTAAAAAACGTCAAGCATTAGTTGATAAATTCTGTAGCAAGGAATATGTACCCTACATGATTTTATCCCTCAAAGCTGGCGGAGTAGGACTTAATTTAGCGAAAGCAAATCATGTAATACATTTTGACCGTTGGTGGAATCCAGCAGTTGAAAATCAGGCAACAGACCGCGCATTTCGCATTGGACAACAGAAAAACGTCTTAGTACACAAATTCATTTCCGCCAATACTATTGAAGAAAAAATTGATTTAATGATTGAAGATAAAGTGAAACTCTCAGGAGACATTATTGAGGAGACAGGGGAAAACTGGATCACTGAAATGAGTAATGAAGAATTGATGGAAATATTTCGTATGTCAGGTGAAAAATGATGGGCTACTGGGGTTATTATCGGGAATATGAAACGGTTGGTCAAAAAATTGCAAAAGCAAAACGGCAATTAGATGAACTTAAAAAAACTAACCCAAACATTTGCCCCGTTATAATTGAGGGCAACACTATTGCAAAATCTTGGTGGGGAAAAGCTTGGACAAAAAACCTTGAAAGCTATGCAGATTACTCAAACCGTATAGACCGAGGTCGAAGCTATGTCAGAAACGGTTTAGTAATTGACCTAAAAATAGAAGCAGGTCAAGTGTGTGCACTAGTTTGTGGCAGTAGTAACACACCATACAGGATAAAAGTAGAAATAGAACCACTACTAAAAGAAAAACTAGACAACCTAACAAAATTGTGTAACAATAGAATAAATGGTTTAGAAGAACTAGTTGAAGGCCGATTCCCAAAAGAACTTGAAGATATATTTACACAAAAAAACCAAGGTCTATTTCCTTCAAACAAAGAAATAAAATTCACATGCTCCTGCCCCGACGTAGCCTACATGTGTAAACATGTAAGCGCTGTTTTATACGCAATTGGCGCAAAATTTGACACTGACCCAACGCTGTTTTTTAAGCTACGTGGAATTGAATTTAAACTATTCTTAGCAAAAACAGTAGAAGAAAAAATGCAAAGCATGCTAAAAAACGCCGGCAAAAACAGCAAACGAGTAATAACAGACAAAGAAGCCGCCACACTCTTTGGCATACTTTAAAGTTTCATTATCTTTAAAACTTCAGCAACATCTTTTTCACTTACATTACCCTTTTTCCATTCTTCAAATATCGTTTCTATTTTTTCGCCTGGAGCGTCAACAATCCACTCTGTAAACTCTGAAAATGAGTCTTTTTCAAATTTTTTAATCCCACCGATAATTCCTATACAATAATTTTTTGCAACAATTAACATGTCAAGTTTCCGGTACTTTTTCATTTCATCAATATATGGCGCAAGGGCATCCTCAAACATAACCCATGCCTCTTCATATGGCTCAACATAACCATACCGTGTTTTGCCTGACCGCCTATACAATTCCTCGACATCAAGCCTATCTAACACGTTATAAACATCGTTCATGATATAGCAGCATAACTTTTAGTTAACTATATTTGTTATTTTTCAACAATGAAAACCATGTTTGCAATGTTGGCCTATACCTTATTTGTGTGTGGAATAACGTAAAACTCTAAAATACATATAGTTAATGAAAAACGGAACTGCTATATCATCAGAGGTTATATTACATAAAACTTGCTTTGCAATTTGATAAACCGTATCCTCTAGGTCAGGATTCTGATTGAGAACAACTAACAACACTTCAAACGCGTCCTCTGGGTTTAAGCTCCGAATAAACTCTTTCTTTGTCATTGACATTATTTTTCCCTCACTAAATTGTAATTAAGTACATTAAAACTACTGTATGTAAGATTGCTCTGAATCTGATTATTTCGGGTATTTTTAATTAAGTATTTATTTTCTAGGCATTCAAAAGTCAAAACATGAAAAATAGTGTATACGCTATTGCTTGATGTGTAGGATTAACTTTACCGGTCATTTAGAGAGTCAAATACAATTAAGTTTTACGTCATTTTTCGCGTGATTTTGCGGATATTGTTTGCAACAGACATGTATTACAAAACTGAAAGTCGAAAAGTTTAAAGGAAATTTAAGACTAACCTAAAGAATGATTGTTATGATGGCACATACTACTATGCAATTTGTGGCAGAATTACAAGACTATAAGCCTCGTATTTGGCGAAGATTTCAGATAAGTAGTAACGCTGATTTAGCAGATTTTTGCTATGCTCTTATGGAGATGTTTCATATGGGGGGTCACTTATTTGACTTCAACATAAAAGGCGAACGGTATGTTTTGCCGTTACCCGCTGGGTTAGATGATTGGGATGGACCGGTCAAAAACGTAAAAGGCGTTGTCATTAGCAAATTGTTCACAAAAGAAGGGGATAGCGGTGAGATGTGGTATGATTTTGGTGATAGTTGGTATGTTAAAGTGAAACTAGAAACTCTAAATGTGTCTGAAATGATTTCTGCAGACGAATTACCCCGTGTAATTAAGGGTAAAGGGTTTGGTATTATAGAAGATTGCGGCGGCGTTTGGGGTTTGGAAGAGATTGCAGAAGGGTTAAGGACTGGAAAGGGAGAGGATTGGGAAGACCGAAAAAGTTGGCTTGAAGAAATCTGTCCTGAAGTTTTAGAGAAAGGAATGGATTTTTGCGATATTGACGAAATAAATGCTGCTATTAAAGCAGGATATGTAGCATCTATCTATAAGAAAATGGCCAAACAAAGAAAAAATTACCAATAAAACCTAACAAAACATTAAGAATATAGCATAATAGTATTTCATGAGGATAAACGAGTAAACGATTTAAACGGTCAAAATGTGCCAAAACGATTGTGTGATTACGTATGGCTGACTGTTTGTTGCTTATAGCTTCAACTTTTTCGGCAGTACTCTAATCAGGATTTGATTACACTTGGATGTAATAGAATTGTGTACCAAGACCACAAATAATCAGTAGCCCCTTCATGTTTGGTGCAGGGGTGGGATGATCCGTTTGCATCTGAAGCCTTTCCTCAAAAACGCTTAGATTTTGAGATTTCATATTTAACACTAAAAGAAGGGAGTCCACTTTAATCATATAAACATTTCATCGCTCCACACCCAACAATCAACAACCACAACAAACACAAACTCGCCCCCACTAAAACCAACCCCCAAAAGTACAAAAATTGGTGACAAAACATGAATAGGTTTCATCTTATGTATTTCACTATGTGGTTCGATAGGCTTTATATCAAGCACACACCATATAACCCCGTCTCATTTGAGAGGTATATACTTGAGTGGATGTAACACAAAGTCCAATAAGGGTGATGATATTCCAGTTATTCGTGAAATTCGTGAAGTTGATTGTACTCAAGAGTTCAAAACTGGCTTGCGATACTTTGATTATACTTCAGATGGCACACCCTTTGGATTAGATACATACCTTAAAATGTCCCAGTCAAAAGAAGAACCCTATTGCTGTTATGTTGCTTTAGAGCAAGAGGAAGTTATTGGTGTTTTGTGTTTTAGACAAGTTAAAGAAGTTCTATACCTGCGACGTATTGGTATTAAAGAGGGTTATCAAACAATTGGCAACGGTTATCACTTACACAAATTCTTAATGGACTTTGTTGAAAAGGAGAAAATTAAAGTAATTTTCGCAGAAGCTCACTATGGCGTGTTTAGGTGGTTTGAAGATCTTGGTTACCAGAAAATTCGCGAATACAATGATGCCAACTGGGGAAAATCCGCATACATGCTATTACTAATTGGTTAGATGTCTGTAATGGGTTTTGATATGGCTAGTGTGGCTGCTCTGTTTGACCAGCATTCTTTGCATATTACGCCATATTTTGGGGTGTCGATTTTGATGTCTTCGGCAGTAAATTTATCATGGCATAGCTCACAAACAGTTGCGTTTTTTAGCTCATAGTTGTTGATGGTTTTCATGATTTCGGGGTTTTCACGTAGGCAATTTTCTATTAGTCTGCTTTTTGAGAGGGTCTTATCTGTCGATAGCTTGCTAAGTGCGTTATCTAGCTCTTTTGAGATGGATATTGCTATTTTATTGACCATGTTCAACACACCTTGTTTATTGGTATTACCATAGTAGTAACGATCTTATTTAATTTTATGTGTCTCAGATAAGCAAAAACAAAATCGTCAAAAAATGCAAAAGTACGTTTACTCAGAAAACATATTTTTCTGCTTTTTAAATTCACAGAACTTATACTTTTACAATGTTCTGGGATTTTAAAAGGCAGGGATTTTTTTTAGTTGGTTTTTGAGTTGAATTTTGAGGAACAGAAACAAATACATCTGTTTGGTGCAGGGGGTGGGATTCGAACAATGTCATTTCCATAAGGCAAGTTTATGTACGAAAAATACGATATCACACAGTAATGACAGCAAAAATGGAAACCATCAACCAAACAATTAACACAATCA
>JGI20163J26743_11538127_pt1 | contig 14126 bp, 14 predicted proteins | sample TergutCu122P1_FD_26743 | JGI IMG/M metagenome (IMG submission 26743) | reverse complement strand
TATCGATATACACTAGTGACAGTTGCGACGGCACATTCGTAGGCCGATACAGTGGATCAGTCAATAATTCAGGTATGACAACGATAAACTTCTCAGTACCCATCTGCACCAAATACATACTAATCCAAACAACAGGCACCGTACGCGTTGACTAAATATAATAGCAACATAAACACAAAAAATCAACAAACCCCAATTTTTATTTACTTATAATTCTGACTTGCTATTACCACTTATTGTTGTGGTTTTTGAGAGCAGTTTGTTGTTTTAGTTTTGGTGTAATCGAGTTTTGGGGTTTTTAAATTCTGGTGTTTAAGGGGGTGTGAATGCTATGTGGATTGGTTTGATGTATAGTTTCAGTGTGCTACGCAGGTGTGTTTTGTTAAGTGGAGTGGGTCGGTGTGTCTGAGATAGTTTCAACATTATGGTTTGAAGATACACGTTTTCTAAATGAGCAAATGTTAGATACGCCCCTTGGCAGATTTTCTATACGACAAATGTGCATATTTTTAATCTTTGGTCTTTTGGCGTGGGTGGTTTCACTTCTTTTTTCTGATTTGGTGCTTAAACTTGTAGTTGCTGGGGCCATATTTTTCACTGGTGCTGCGTTGTTCACAAGAAAAATCAAAACCGTCTCTCCTGAAGCGCACCTACTCTGCCTGATAAAACGGTTCACTATGCAGATAAGACAAAAACAACTTACCCCTAAGGGTAGGCAGTCTGTGGAACAGACTTCAACGTCTCTACTTCTTTCTGCTACTTTGGGGATGCCGGTAAAGCTTGCGGGTGTTCTAAAAGACCTCACAGGAAAAATTCTTTCGGGTAAAAATTTCAAAGTAAGTGTAAACAACATGGCATACTCTAAAGGTGCAACTGATGAAGAAGGCTACTTTTACACATACTTCATCCCAGACCATATAGGACTTTTCAAAGTAGACATCCAACCCGAAGACTCCAACGAGCCAATTCAACAAATAACAGTAAAGGTAAATCCAAAAACTGAAGAGGAAAAACAAAATGCAAACCCCCCTACTAAAACTAAAACCCAAACTTAGAACTAAACAAAAACAACCACCAACCCACCAATCCACTTGTATCTATGAAGTCTTCCCCGTAAACTATATCATGCTCCCCAAACAAAAACGCATAGAAACCCTCGGGCGCTTCCAACGACTACTCAACAGTCTACCATGTGAAGCAAAACTCTCAGCAGTAAAAACTCAAAAAAACCTCCAAATCAACGAAAACCAATTCACAACCACCTATTACAGGTTTTATATCCAAAGCTCCGAACCTCTTGATTGGTTAATAGAGCAATGCAGTTTTAAACAACAACCCTTCATTGAACTCCCACAAACCAAAACCACCAAACCGTTTCCTAAACATCTGCAACTTGAAAATGGCAAACTCCAAAGAACCTTTACAATCTACCAACTCCCTGGAACACTCCTACCCGGATTCATAAGCGAACTCTACGGTCTATGCGAAAAAGTACTAATCTGCATTAAGCCCCTGCCCCCCGAAACCGCAACTTCTCAAATGGGCAAATACCTACGTCTACAAAAAAGCCTTCTCCTAGCTGATCAATCTAAAGGACGCCTACCCAAAGAGGAAGTCAAACTAAAACATAATATGGCCCAAACAACCTACCAAAACCTAATAACAGGTACCACAAGACTTTTCGAACTAAAAGTTAACCTTTCAATCCAAGCACAAAACATTGAAGAGCTCAAAGAAAAAGCACAAAAACTAAAAAATACTTTGCAATCACGGTTTATACGTCTTGACTGCCCAGTATACTATCAACAAGAATTATCCAATGGCATAGTAGGCAAAAAGCTTGTAGCCGACACCACAACCGTTAGCACCTTTTTCCCCTTCACCTCTGCAGACTTAATTGAAAGCCCTGGAGGTGTTTTTTTGGGCATAAATCAGTTGACAGGCGCACCTGTGATGTTTGACCCTCATCTTCGCATGAATCAAAACGTAATCATCATGGGCAAAAGTGGGGCTGGCAAAAGTTTTACCTCAAAAATCCTTCTCACCCGACTACTGCAAAAACACCCAAACCTCGCATACTACATCGTAGACCCCGAAAACGAATACTGCGAAGTGGGCAGACTTTCAGGCGCAGATGTGCTAGACATTACAACTGAGCGACAGCTAGGGTTAGATCCAATTCAGATTTTTTCTGACAACAAAGACACCGCCGCAGGCATACTTGCCGACCTAGTGGGCATAGAGGATAATCGAAGTTATCAGGAGCTTCGAAGCATAGTGGGGGCAAGCCAAGACATGCTAGAAGTTTATCAAAACAGCTCATCCGCACTAAAAGATCGCCTCTCACCCTTCGTCACAGGAACCGACAGCTTCCTAACCATGGGACAACCTCAACAATTCTCACACCGTATGGTTTTCAATCTTAGTGCTTTGCATCGGCAGTTAGCTATGACACAGCGAAGAAGCCTAACCTTTCAAGCAGCAAATATTTTGGTTTTTAGCAAGATCTGGCAACTATTAGATAACACCAAATTCCTACCCCTACACATACCTAAACTCGTAATCATAGATGAACTCTGGCTCTACACCTCTCTACCTGCAGCCGCAAGCTTTCTTGAAGGAGTTTCCAGAAGGGGTAGGAAACGTAATGTGACTTTACTTTTGAATTCACAACGTTTAGCCGATGTGCTTGAAAACGCAGCGGGCAGAGCAGTTATCGAAAACTGTGCGACAAAGGTTATGCTACGACAGGATGAGTCCGCAATAAAAGTGGCAGGTCAAACCATCGGCCTATCAACCGCAGAAATGGAAACCTTACTGGAGCTAAATCAAGGCCAAGGACTAATCGTTGCAGGCGACATACACCTACCCATAGACTTCCTAGCTACCACTGAAGAATACAACGTGTTTACAACCAAACCAACCGAAAGGAGCACATCAACTTGAACAAAGAAACACATGATGCTAAACTGGATAATGTGCGAATTCTTAGTTTTGGAGGGGGAGTCAACTCTGTTGCCCTACTGATACTTTTAGCCCAAGGAAAAATTGCCCATGTTGATGTAGCATTATTTGCTGATACTGGCTGTGAGATGCCCGAAACATACACCTACATCGAAAAAGTTGTAAAACCCTTCTGCAAAACCAACAACATTAATTTTGTAACTATCAAAAATGAGAACGAAACCCTACTTGAACATTGCCAAAAATTACGCTTAATTCCTTCACGTCAGCAAAGATGGTGTACAGATAAATGGAAAAAACGCGTTATACGAAAATATTTACTAGCCCATTATCCTAACGCAACTAAAATAGTTCAATTAATTGGGTACGCCCATGGTGAAGAGAAACGGGCAAGTAATTGTAAAGCAGAAAACCCCAAGTATCCCCTTATTGAACTGAAAATTACCAGAAGAAAATGCAAAAACCTCATACGCAAAGCGGGTTTGCCTGTTCCAGTTAAAAGTGGTTGTTTCTTATGTCCTCAAAAACATGTTAAAGAATGGATAAGGCTATACAAAGAACATCCACACTTGTATTATGTTTGTGAGCAGTTAGAGCTTAATAGTCAATGTTATCCCACGTTGTATCTAAATTTTCCAAAAATAGGGACCTTGGGTAATTTGCGTCGAAAATTAGAAGCTGGTAAAAACTTGCCCAGGTTGCCTAAAAGTGTACAAACGGCTTTGTTTTGTTCTTCTGGTTTGTGCGAAGTTTTCAATGAAGAAGGTTATGTGGATTATTCGGAGTTTGATTCTTCTAAATTAATGCCGCTTTTGGAGGCTTCACTGTGATCCCAAACTGCACCGTTATCCCTGGGGATGTTCTTGAGGTGCTACGTAGTTTTGAGGATAATACGTTTGGTGTGGTAATTACTGATCCGCCTTATGCCAGTGATGGGTTGTATGCTAAAGACTGGCAAGCCTCTACCGCAGCAAAATATGCCCAAATAAAACAAATAACCCACCTAAACAACCAACCAAAAACAGCCATCAACAATAAGGAGGCCACTCTGTGAATGTCATCAAAACATGTGAACTTTTCGCAGGCATCGGCGGCTTCCGACTTGGCCTTGAAAAAGCCTCAAGCCAATTCAGAACAGTGTTTGCTAACGAATGGGACAAATGGGCCGCCTCAATCTACCGCTACCACTGGCAAGACAACTCACTATGTGAAAAAGATATCCGAAACATCCAAACAGAAGACCTCCCAGACTTTGACCTGCTCGTGGGAGGATTTCCCTGCCAACCTTTTTCAGTGGCTGGCAAACGCAAAGGCATCCGAGATGCACGCGGCACGCTCTTTCAAGAAATACTACGGATTGCAAAAGCAAAACAACCCCCGATGCTTTTTCTCGAAAACGTCCCAGGCCTACTCAGCATTGAGCAAGGAAAAACTTTCCAAGCGATGCTTGAGAGTTTGGGGGAGTTGGGGTATTTATGTGAGTGGAAGGTTCTTAACAGCCAATTTTTCGGAGTACCTCAACAGCGTAAAAGACTCTTCATTATTGCACATACTGCAAGCCGATGGGGAGGTGGGGGAACGGTTTTTCCTATCGGAAACAGCAATAGCATATGTGTTAAGGAAGTTGGTGAGCAAAAAGTTTGCTCCACGCTTATGGCAAGTTACCACAGTCGAGGTGGTGGGGGAACCTATATAGTGCAACCGCGTCCAACTGCTAAAAGGGATGAACAGTTCCGAGTTTATACTGATACTGTACCAACATTAATGGCAAGAATGGGCACAGGTGGGGGTAATGTACCATATGTTTTACGTGAAAACCAATGCATGCGTAGACTTACCTGTGTAGAATGTGAAAGACTCCAAGACTTTCCTGACAACTGGACACAACATGGTTTAACCGCAAGGGGTAAACAAATTGAAATTTCCAACACACAACGCTACAAAACTTTGGGCAATGCAGTTACAACTAGTGTCATAGCCGAAGTGGGTAAACTGATTCTTAACTTCATAGAAACAAACAAAAACGAAAAAGAAAACGTAGTCGGAGGTAGTTATGGTGCTTAGTGGGCAGCTCAAGTTTAGACCTTTGAATACCCCTCTGTCTAATAACGTTGGGGCGCATTCTGAGAATTGTTGCAAACTTTATGGCAAAAACCAAACACCAAAAATAACGCACAACCAAAAGACATCAACTGAAAGTTTGCAGCCCAAACCCCAACCGTCCCACAGAAACAACAGATCTAATAGACGTCAACTTTTTAGAAAGACAAAGAGAGGAGGTAACATGCAGAGTAATGTTTGGATATGATAATATCATAAACCCTTAGCCACATAAAACGGCTACTAACCTCTCTTCTTTCTTTTTAGTTATTAGTGAACACCCTAACAACAAAAATCATATGATAATATCAAACAAAAAACAAAAAATAAAAGTTGGTTAAACAAGATGCCTCGTACCGCAGATCCTAATTGCAAAGACCACCTACATGTTCATGCCCGAAGCCCCCTTGAGCAACAGGTTATCGGAGAGCTTAAACAATTAGCTCTTCAAGATAAAATAGAACTCACCGACTTAATTTTTGAAGGCATACAATTAATATTTCAAACCCGCAACTGGACACCTAAACCCCTCCAAACCCCCACCCAAAAAAATATTCTCCCAACCCAAGATACCTTGTGCAACTGTGGTAGACCCATTGAAAGACTATATAGACGATGGCAAGACAAACAAGTCTACAAATGCTGCAAAGAATGCTTTAACAAAATCTCAAATAACAAAATCCAAGCGTATGCAGTGTTTGAAGGCGGCGAAACAAAATACTGGATCTACACACCCTAACAAACCCCTCAACCTTACTGCTTGAATACTTCTATCACCTTTCGCTTAGCTGAAATGTTTGTTTGTTGTTTTTTAAACTTTCAGAATTGGTATTATTGTGATGATCTTGTTTGATTTTGAGATTACTGTGGAAAATGTGGTAATGATTGGCTCATTTAGCGAAGAAGTTAATTTAGCTGATGCGAATGTGAAATTGGAAGGTTCAAAAGGTAATCGGAAAAGATTTCCCGGTTTAACCTATAAACTTAGAATGCCTCCAGCAACTTTTTTGCTTTTCCGAAATGGAAAGTTTGTTTGTACCGGTATAAAGACCCAACTCAATGGTGAGCAAGCTATACAGAGTTTTTTAGAATTGCTTAAGGCTAAAGGGTTGGTTTCAAGTCAGTGTAGTTTTGAGTGCTGTGTAAAAAATCTTGTAACTTCGGTAAATCTAAGTGGCGCATCTGTGTCTTTGGAGAAATTTACTCGTGAATTTAACTCCATATATGAACCTGACCGGTTTCCAGCAGCTATATACAAGGCACATGAGTCTAAAGCTACCTTTCTTGTGTTTCTCACAGGTAAACTTGTCTGCTCAGGCATAGCCGATGAGGACACTTTAAAGCGAACTGTGAAAAAATTCTACGAACAACTCGTAAAGAAAAAAGCCATCGAAAAAATACTTAACACCACAAATAAGCCAACTACAACTGTGGATAGTTAAATAATTCCAAAAAGAAACAGCATAAAGAAGAATAAATTTCCCAAAGGTGTTAATGCAAGAGAGATCGTAAAGAAAATCATTGTGGGAATTGTTGGTGAAACCAGCACTCCTTTTTGATATAACTCACTATGCGCCTTTAGATTATCACGGTATTTTTTCAAATCAGCCTCAGCCTTTATAAAACGCAACAATTTTCTACAGGGTGTGCCCTCTTTTTGATTTATCTCTATCTCTACGGTTTCGGATGGAAAATATCTAAGACTTTCTAGTTTTTCTATGGGCATTTTTCTTGCAGTGAAAAGCAGCCAAACTTTTTCTGATGGCGAGAGTTTAATTCCATCAAACATATCTTGGCCTTTTAAGAAGTCTTTGAGGTTTAAAATAAAAATCGACAACGGCCAGACCAGACTTAAAAGAGCCGCATTACAAAAAACCGTTAAAAACAAAGGTAACCCCACATTTCCATAAGTAGAATTCAAAGTAAACGGAAGAGTGGGAAGAGTTAAGCCTAAAAATAGGAGGGCTTTAGCATCTGCACTACCATAAAAGCCCAAACAAAACAAAACCAACCCAAAAAACAGTGAAACCAAAAAAGAAATTAAAACAGTCTGCACATCTAACAAACTAAATGCTAAACTTGCAAGGGTCATTACGCATCCTATGGGGTAGGCCAATATCCATACCCAATTAGAAACCTCTCGGCATCTAAAATCAAAGATAGCTGCATAAGCTAAAACACTTAACACAAAAATAAACTGTACCCACACCAATAAATGCAACATGCTAATCAGGCTTAAAATTACAGAAATTTAAAAACCCCTAATCACCAACAATACAAACCAAAAACAATACTTAAAGTTCAATGTTTCTAAAATGTTGCAAAATTAAAAGTTTATTTACACACTTTTCTTCAAGATATGTAAGCATTTGGTTAACACTAACAATGCTAATGCCTCTAAAACTATCCAGCGACAATAAATGGTCATCTCCTGAAACAATAAAATCAGCTCCTCCATCATAAGCCGTTTCAAGAACCATATCATCTTTGAAATCTCGCATAACTATCTTAAATTTTGAAACCACAGCCACCTGTTCTGCTGTCTGCATCAAACTATGAGTTATCTCAGAAAGCTCCTTCTCAGTAAACCCAAATTTTGACCGCCGCATAACCCCTTCAAATTCTTTCAAAATCAAATCCGAAATAACTAACACAAAGTCTTTTGAGACCGCTTTTCTGAAAAGTACATATGGTTTACCCTTCGAAAGCATGGCCCTAATTAAAACGTTAGTATCAAATACTACTCGAACCATTTACAATTCAGCTTTATCTTCTTCTGCTCGGTAGGCATCTATTTCTTGTTGAATTTCTGCCTCAGATAGTTTCAAGTTTTTTTTATCTATCAGGGCAAATATTTCGTCCCATTTTTTCTCTAAATCGGTGGGGGCTATTTTTTCTATGATAATTTGGTTGTCTTTTCCATAAACTAACAGTTTAGTTTTTGGGGTTATGTCTAGTTTTTCTCGTAACGCTTGTGGAATAGCAACTTGACCTTTGGTATTTACTGTTGTTACTTTTTTTGTTGGCCTTTCCTGCGTTTGAGTCATATACATCATCAATAAAATAGTTGCTTGCGTCTTTATAAAATCTTTACCTCTACAACAGACAGCAGTATAATAACAAAAAATCGGGGTTAAAGCAGCCGTAAGGCTCTTTTCTTTGAGGATCGTGTTGGAAACCTGTAATTGTTTGATTTAGTGAGGTGTGTTTGGTTTTTTTGTTGGGTGGTTTGTGTTTTATTGTGTTTCTGTTTGTTGGTGTGCAAGTTGCATTCTTGCGATGGGGACTTTGCCAAGGGCTACTGGGAGTTTTGCAACTGCGGTGGGTAATCCAATTATTTGGGCTAATTCTGGGGTAGAGAGTACAATGGGCTGGCGTTTCCTAAATGCCACAAGCAAACTAACCGCCAAACAAGCTGCTAAACCAAGAAGACCTACATCAAGACCAAGTATTGACGGGGTAATTTTTAGCGGATTGAATAATCCCAGAAAGCTTGCAAACAAAAGAACCATAATAGGCATAGACCACCATAGATTGCAGAGAAGATTGTTTTTTAAAGTGTATCTTGAGGGCTTTTTAAGAGTACTTGTGGGTGGTTGGGTTTGTTTTTTGTCTGTTTTAAAGGGTTTGAAATGGTTCATAGCTGCGGGTAGGGCGTTTTTAACTCCTTGAACGCCTTGGGAGGTGCTGCTTTTAATTATTATTTTGCAAGTGAAAAGTTTGCTGGCAAGTTTCATCTCTCCCTGCTTTAGACATTCTCTAACCCACGGGTCAATCTTGGGTTGCACCATTTTTCCCCTATTTGGCTCATTTGAGCCTCTGCCAGCAGCTTCACCTATTAAATCAACTACTGGATCAAAAAATGCCTTACCTAAGCCTGATTTGCGACTGACTTTATTGTATAAATATTTTTGTACACCTAAAATTGCATGGGGGTCTGCTATGGCAGTAACTTCCACACAGGCATCTGTTCCTGCGAGAGATGCAACGATTCGATCTATGAGATTTACTTGCGTTTTCGCCTGATTATCAACGGTTATTATGGGCAGAGCATAATTTTTCGCTAATTCCAAATCAGTTTTAAACCTGTATTGCTGCACTGGTGGATCAGCCGATACCACTTCCACATCTAACAATGCTCGAATAACATTTGACATTTGTTTTCTTGTTTGCTCATCCTTAAATTGGAAATAAAACCTAACCAACCGACGCTCACAAACACTTCCAATACAAGTGTCTATGACAAGAAACCGAAAGGGTTCAGCTAAACTATGTAGCGCATCTATAATAGGTGCAAAATTTGATGTTGCCAACTCGGCAGTTACCAGAGGTCGAACTTCAACCCAATACTCCTTTTCAACTAAAGCCATAATACATCAACAATCAACGCTCCCTAACTTTAAAAGAAAAATAGTGTACACAACAGTTGGTTAGGTGGGTGTTTTTAAAATTTTGGGTATATGTGTTTTTGGTGTAACATTTGGATACAAATAGGTTTAAGGGATTATGGAAAAAAAGTGTTGTCACAAAACGAGTTTTGGCTTTTTTTATGGTTTTTTTAGTGGTTTTCTCGGTGTTGCCTGTTTTCTGTGGTTTAATAGTTGCTCAGGCAGGGCAAGGTGCGGGAGAAATTAGTGTTACTCTTACGCCTCTTTTAGACAAGTATGGGCATTCTGCAATTAATTCAGACGGCACCTTTTATCCTAACGATAGATTTGAACTTTCCTACAACACCAAATTAGCAACAGATGTTACTTTTGAAAAGGTAGAAATTAGCTATGATACTTTGGTTTTTAATCTGTTTGACAGCAAAGACTTGGGTTCCAAGACGGGGTTTGGTTCATTTGAAGTTTTACCCTTTGCCTCTGCTGGAACATACGAGTTCTCTTTTAATGCACGAGGTAGTCGTTTCTCTGTATCTGAAAACACCACAAGACCTGTAACAGTGGAGGCAGTGTGGAGAGTTCAAGTTGTAGCGTATGACCCTCACTTTACAGTAACTCTTGCCTATACAATTCCATCGGGCAGTGGTTCAAGCTATGATAAACCGTTCGTGTTCATTGTACGCTATGACGGCAATGGTCCAAGTTTCAATCTCAACCAGCGAGCTATAATCGATGACTACACATGGATGGGCTACGCACAAAAACTTCCCCAAACAGATAACCTGCAGCAAACTCTAACCCCCAACCTTAATGTAAGTAGTTTTCTTAACCAATCCTCAAATGTCCAATTCCTAACACAGGGTATAGATGCAAAAACCAGTCAAGTAGTCCTAACAATTGATGAAAAAAATTTTCTAAATAGTGAATTACCGCAAGTGTTTCTTTGGGAAACAAATACTAATCACACTTATGTTTGGACAAAAACCTTGTCAGCAGATGGCTCGGGGTATGAATGGTTTGAGTGGCAAGCCAGCATCACCTTCCCACCCTCAATAAACCCAAACTTAGACCCCCAAACCATAAGTCAAGAAGACCTACAAAACCAACTATTAGAACAAATCAACTCACCTAACGGAACCCTAACTACTACACCCTTTGGTAACACCGTAACAGCCCTCTACGCACACAACAAAAACATTGAACAAATCGCCAAAGAAGCCACAGTAAGTAAAAATCAAACAATAACAAACCTAAACTCAACACCTCAATACTTCACATCACAGCAACGTTATGCAAAACTCCAATACCAACTAAACCCCAAAGTAGCTAAAGAAATCGCCAACCAAAACTTTACTAGCAGCCTCTACTATAACTTGACAATTGGTTGTAACCTCTTTGGAGTGCCACGATATTTTGAGGCTAACTTTACCTGTGAACACGAATTCTTTGACAAACCAATAAACGCAACAGCATACAAATGGGATCAGACACTTCAAAACTGGACAATAGACAACACCGTCCACATAGAGGCCGCTTTTGAATCCGCCTTAAACACCACAATCACCGACATCCTGCGTTCAAATCTTGAAGAACAAACCACTGACCCAGTAGCCCTACAAATGGCCCTGGAAGACCTCTATGATTCGGGAGTTCAAGTCTTCTCAGGTGTAGGCTCTTTTGAGGCTAATTTGAAACGCACAAGCCCCCTATACTACAATTTACAAATAACCACAGGACAACAACAAAAAGTCACCCTGCAAAAAACAGTGCAAATCAGCTTTCAAAACAACAACACCTACCAATTACCCCTAAACTTTGACCCAACTTCGCCCCTACAAGTAACAACACTATCGGATTCACCCCAAAACACCATACTACAACTAGATGCACCCACAGAACTTGGAGGCTTAGCCAACATAACAGTCTACCAAATAACACGCATATCCTCTGAAAACTGGAAAACCCTCTCAAAAAACCAATTGGAACTTAGAACACTTAAAACCCTAGAGTTAACTTTGCCTCAAGAACAGGTTCAAATGCCCCCTGAACATGAACAATTCTATCAATACTATTCAGGGTATAGCGAAGTTTTTGAGGATATTTTGGGTTTTTGGGGTAAAACACAAATTGCGGTATCAAAGAATAAAGCCGTAGTAGCCTTAACAAATCAGGGTGAAGCATTACTCTATGTGGAGGCAACTAACATTTGGGGTACAACTTTTCACCACATCATCACAGTGCAACCCTACTCTACCCCAAAATGGGAAATCCCCTTCACCCAAGCCACAATATACCTCTTAACAATTGTTATTGTCGCTATAATCATAAGCTTTGCAGTGTATCTGATACGAGCAAAACAATAAACCCTAAAACAAAACTTATCTTATCCAACAAAATTTAATTTTTTCCTGCTTTTCAATAACATCAAATTCGTGATGATCAGCAGTTAACAAATCCCCTCCAGAAACAAATGCTTCCCCAAGAGCTATAGAATCCGCAAGAGAAACTTTGTACGAAGCCTTAAACCGCCCCGCCTCATTAAAAACCTTATCCGACAAACTTGACTGTATTATGATGGGCAAGTTTTTAATCATCAAAAGCTCCTCCTCAGCCTTTACCCTGCCCACATTACGATAAATATCATAATAAACCTCTAGAAGATTAATGCTATTCATACAGATTTCCGCTTTACCTTCCTTTGCCAACTTTAAAATATTTGTGACTATTTCTGCTCCTTGTTCATCACGTAAAAAAGCAATTAATGCACAAGCATCCATAATGTAGAGCATGTTATTATTCAAGATCCTTCTCGGCATGTTTTCGCTCTAAAAACCTATCAACTGACATCTGTGGATACTCAGATAGCGAGCCACGTAATTTGTTGATATAGTCAATTTCCTGTACGGGTATAAGTCGAATTTCCCCATCAGTTTGTTGTACCTTTACTTTTTCAGTCTTGATTAACTTGGATAAGGCTTTAGGTAAAGTTTTTGTGTTTAGTACAGTTTCAGTTATTGCCAACCACCTTTCAAACGAGAGTTCTTTGAGCTAGCATACTTGATGCAATCTTTAACACAATCTACTATCTCAACAGCATTAATGTTGTTGATTGTAGCGTATATATCTAACTCTGGAAAGGTCAGAAATAAAATGTTGTAACCACAAGGCAACGTTACGTGGCAAGTTTGTGTGTATCTGTTTTTTAAAATGATGGGTTCTTTTTTTATGGTGTAACTTTAGTTGTCGTTTCCGTTCTGGCGTGTGGGCATATGTAAAAAATTGCATGATATAGTTTGTAGGTTAAAGTCTAAACGAGCCTTGCTTGGTGTTGATGCTGGAATTCTCATAGCTTTTTTCACTATTACCATGTGGGTTATTTATCTTGCAACTCCTGTAATCATGTCCACATTATTCAATGTGATAATTGGTGGTCCTGAAGGAATCTATTCTTACCTGTTAGAGCTGCCTTTGATAGATACGCCGGGCAGTAGTGGGGGAACGATTGGTCAGCAACTGGGCGTGCCTATGACGTATGTGTTTGGTATTATGCGTACAATCGCTCTTGCCATGTTTGCTATCGTACTAATCGTAGCTGCCATCTGTTACGTCCTTGAAAATTTCCGAATAATGAACGAAGGCACTGCATCAAACATTATAATGAGTAGTGTGTTTACTTTGATTTTGATTTTTGCCTGTCAGTACATCTATAATGCTGCTGCGGGTGCGATTAACATCTTTATAGGCTGGCCAGATGTGGGTGGATCGGGTCTTTTACTCTCCTCAGGTAACATTATAGATGTAATAATTGGTTATGGCACTGGCGGCATCGGAACCGTTGCTCTTCCAAATCTCGATGCGTTCACGGGATTCTTTTTTTCAGGCATATTAATTATGCTTGTTGCATCTTTGCTTATGTTGACTTTAGTTATGGGTTTAACACGGCTTTTCTTTGTAGGCGTATTAGCCGCCGTTCTACCTCTTATTCTTGTTTTACGTTTAATTCCGTTAACTAAACACTTTGCAGACACCCTACTACAAGACCTCATAGGTTTCATGTTTGCAAGTATCATGGCTTCCATAGTGCTTTTGTTTGGCTATCAGATCCTTATAACCACCAGTCTAAATCCTCTTACTCAGATTTTGATAGCAATCATTACTCTTTTTGCTGCTGCATACATGTCAACAGTGTTCGTTGGGAAATTTGGTGCGTTGGGTATGGCTGCTGCAAATATGGTTGGGGGAGCAGTTACTGCTGCGACTGGGGCTGCTATGGGTATGGTTGGTGGTGCGCTTTTGGGTGGGGGTGCAGGTATGGCAAGTCGGCTTAAGGGTGTATCTGGGCAGGGACTTACTAAAACAGAACTGCTTGGTCAGGCTGGTGAGGGTTTTGTGTCGGGTGCTGTGCCTGGTGCAGTGACTGGCTTCTTTGGAGGTGGCGGAGGAGGCATGATTGGTGGGGGCAGATTTGGCATGGGATCAATGGCTATGCGAGGAATGGGCCGAACAATAATGAGCTCTATGAACGCGCAGAAAGGATCCGCTCAAGAATTCTTGAGCAACAGGGCAGGGTCAACTCTTAGCGCAGCACTCTACAAGAACTCTATAGGGGATGTTCTACCAACGGCCACCCCTGAGGCAAGCGCGTTTTTCATGAGTGAACTGGACAAAAAATCAGGT